>Ga0310691_10000198_pt1 | contig 122699 bp, 105 predicted proteins | sample 176DNAGHGlowgp2_FD_203887 | JGI IMG/M metagenome (GOLD analysis project Ga0310691, IMG submission 203887) | Sheep rumen microbial communities from Palmerston North, Manawatu-Wanganui, New Zealand - 1766 DNA GHGlow gp2 (v2) (version 2) | ecosystem: Host-associated > Mammals > Digestive system... | reverse complement strand
ATGCAGGAAGAAGGAGTTTCAAAGCTTCTTGAGCTTCGCAGCGCGGAAATGGCAAAGAAGCTCGGTCTTGCAAATTAATAATTATTTCCGGAGAATAAAAATATGGGTATTTTCAGAAAAACCAACAAAGGTCTTTCAAAGACCAGAAAACATATCGCCGGCGCTATCGACGATATGCTCGACAATTTTGACGTTCTTGACGAGAGCCTGTATTCGGAGCTCGAAGAAATCCTCGTTATGGGAGATGTCGGCGTTACGACCAGCGTACAGATTGTCGAAGAATTAAAGGACAGAGTCGACAAAGGCAAAATCAAAAAGGTCAGCGAAATCCGAAATGAAATTAAGGAAATCGTTGCCGATATGCTTGTCGGCGGAGAGGATATGGGACTTCTTACGGTTCCGTCAATAATCCTCGTTATCGGCGTAAACGGCGTCGGCAAAACCACCACAATCGGCAAGCTTGCCGCAATGTATAAAGCGCAGGGCAAAAAGGTTCTTCTCGGCGCTGCGGACACATTCCGCGCCGCCGCAATTGACCAGCTTCAGATCTGGGCCGACAGAGCCGGAGTCGAAATCATAAAGCACGGCGAAGGAAGCGACCCTGCTGCGGTTGTTTTTGACACTATTCAGGCGGGCAAATCAAGAAACAGCGACATTATTATCATTGACACTGCCGGAAGACTCCACAACAAGAAAAACCTTATGGATGAGCTTTCCAAGATTTACAGGGTTATTGACAGAGAGCTTCCCTATTCCGACCGTGAAGTGCTTCTTGTTCTTGACGCTACAACCGGTCAGAATGCAGTAAATCAGGCTAAGGAATTCAAAGAGGTTGCCGAAATTACGGGAATCGTTCTTACAAAGCTTGACGGAACTGCAAGAGGCGGCGTTGTTCTTGCAATTAAAAACGAACTTGATCTTGCGGTTAAGTTTATCGGCGTCGGCGAACAGATTGACGACCTTCAGCCGTTTAAACCAAGAGCATTTGCAGACGGATTATTCGATAAGATAGATTACAAGGAGGGTGAGGACATTGAAATCAATTATGCTTCGGATTCTCAGGATACTGAAGAAAGCGGCAAAGAAAGCCTGGAAGAAAGCGGACAGCCGTCCGGTAACTCTTCACGAGAAGACGAATCCCCTGCCGACGAAGAAAAGCAGGAAGAAGCTGACCTTCCTTCAGCAGATGATGTCCCAGTTCTCGGACACGACGAGGAAGCGCAGGTAACACAGGAAAAATCTTCCGAACCCGAAGAAGAAAAGAAACCCGAAAGGAAGAGGTTCTTTGGACTTTTTAATCGCCACTCATAATAACAAAAAGAAAAATGAGCTGCAGAGAATTCTTGCGCCTCTGGGCATAAGCGTTTTCACTGCGGACGAAAAAAATATATTTCTTCGTGAAGTCGAAGAAACGGGCGAAACATTTGAAGAAAACGCCTTTCTCAAAGCCGCGTCGGGCTGCGAGGACAGCGGCATGCCATGCGTTGCGGACGACAGCGGACTTTGCGTTGACGCTCTTGACGGCGCGCCGGGAATTTACTCCGCGCGTTTCGGCGGTGAACACGGCAACGATGAAAAAAACAATCTCAAACTTCTTGAATATTTAAAGGACGTTCCCGAAGAAGGCAGAACTGCGCGGTTTGTTTCGTGCGTTTGCTGCGTTTTCCCCGACGGAAGGAAATTAACCGTCAGAGGCGAAGTCGAAGGCGTTATCGCATTTGAGCCAAAGGGTTCAAACGGTTTCGGATACGACCCGCTGTTTCTTGTAGGAGACAGGACGATGGCAGAAAGATCGGACGAAGAAAAAGACTCAATCAGCCACAGAGGCAATGCCCTGAGAAAGTTGGCTGAAGAATTGCCGAGGTATATATGACAAGTAAAGAAAGAGCGAGGCTTCGCGGTCTTGCAAATACAATGGAACCGCTTTTTCAGGTCGGAAAAGGCGGCGTGAGCGAAAACCTTATCAGACAGACCGACGACGCATTAACTGCAAGAGAGCTTATTAAACTAAAAGTTCTTCTTGAAACCGCGCCGCAAGCTCCTAAGGAAATTGCAAGGCAGCTTGCCGGAAAAACAAACAGCGAAGCTGTCGGCGTTATAGGCGGAAGCATTATTCTTTATCGCTATAACGAAGAGCTTCACAAAAAAGAAAAGAAAAAAAGATGAAAATCGGTATCCTTGGCGGCACATTTAATCCGCCTCACAAAGGACATGTAAAATTAGGACTTGACTTTGCAAAAAAGCTTTGTCTTGACAAAATACTTGTCATTCCCGCCAAAGTGCCTACTCATAAGCAGGCTTCCTTTCTTGCGAGCGGAGAGGACAGGCTGAATATGTGTTCCATAGCTTTTTGCGACAGTATTTTTGAAGTGTCCGACATTGAAATCAAATCCGAAAAAGACAGCTACACAATATTTACCCTTGAAAAACTGAAGGAGAAATATCCCTGCGACGAGCTTTATCTCATAATCGGCTCGGATATGTTCTTCATTTTTGACAAATGGTACAGGTACAGGGATATTCTTTCACTGTGCACGGTCTGTGTTGAAGTCAGGGAAAATGATGAAAAAACGGACGCTCTTAAAGAATACGCAAAAAGCCGTCTCGGAATTGATACGGATAAAGAGAAAAGAATAATAATAAACACCGTAAAGCCGTTTCCCGTTTCGTCGACCGGAATCCGCAGAAGAATCAAAGAAAAAAAGGGCGTAATACGGCTTATAGGAAAAGAAGAGTCAGAATATATAAAAAACAGGGGGCTGTATCTTGACTGACACAGACAGGAACGAGTTTTTCATGAATGAAGTCAGGAAAAACTTAGGCGACTACCGCTTTATTCATTCGCTCGGCGTTGCAAAAAGCGCCGTTGAACTTGCAGAACGTTTCGGCGCAGACAAACAGAAGGCTTATACGGCGGGACTCCTTCACGATATAATGAAGGACAAAACGCCCGACGAACTTCTCGATATGATTGAAAACAAATACGCAGCTTCTCTTTCCGAGGTTGAAAGAAGCAATCACAAGCTTTTTCATGCAATTGCGGGCGCTCTTTATGTTGAAAATGAGCTCGGCGTCACCGACCGTGAAATAATAAACGCAATACGTTTTCACACCACGGGAAGGAAAAACATGACGCTTCTTGAAAAAGTGATTTACATTGCCGATTATATTTCGGAAGACAGAAACTATGACGGCGTGGACAGGATGAGAGAAAAAGCGAAAATCTCGCTCGAGACGGCGATGGAGGAAGGATTGCAGTTTTCCATCATTGAATTATCGCAAAACTTGCTTCCGATTCATCCGGACAGCATTGACGCATATAACGAAATAATTATGAACAAGGAGAAAAATAATGGATAGAAAAGAACTAATGGAAAATATCGTCAAGGTTCTTGACGACAACAAGGGCATGGATATTCAGGCGCTTGAAATTACGGATTTAACAAGCGTAGCCGACTATTTTGTTATTGCTACGGGTACTTCTTCCACTCATGTCAGAGCGCTGACCGAAGATGTTGAAGACGGTCTTTCAAAGCTCGGCGTTGAGCCCGACCACATTGAAGGCAAGGCTACGGGCTGGATTCTTCTTGATTACGGAACGGTAATCGTCCATATTTTCACAGCGGATATGAGAGAGCATTTCAATCTCGAGCATCTCTGGGCGGACGCAAAAAATGTTGATATTTCAAATATTATTACAGAATAAGAGGAAAGCAAATGAGTATTTACGATTTTAAACAGGCAGAGAAAAAATGGCAGGACAGATGGGAAGAAAGGGGCGTTTTCCACGCCGAAGACAACAGCGATAAGAAAAAGTTTTACGGTCTTATCGAATTCCCCTATCCGAGCGGAGCAGGCATGCACGTCGGTCACATCAAGGCTTATTCGGGTCTTGAAGTCGTTTCGAGAAAAAGAAGACTCGAAGGCTACAACGTACTTTTCCCGATAGGTTTTGACGCTTACGGTCTTCCTACGGAAAATTACGCAATTAAAACGGGCATGCACCCGAGAAAAGTTACCGATATGAATATCGAGCGTTTTACTTCTCAGCTCAAAAAGGTCGGTTTTTCGTTCGACTGGACAAGAGTAATCGACACCACCGACGAAGATTATTTCAAATGGACTCAGTGGATTTTCCTTAAAATGTTTGAAAACGGTCTTGCTTTTCGTGACAAAACGCTCGTCAACTACTGTCCGTCATGCAAAGTTGTTCTTTCAAACGAGGACTCCCAGGGCGGCAAATGCGACATCTGCCACAGCGACGTTATTCAGAAGTCAAAGGACGTATGGTATCTTCGCATAACCGAATACGCCGACAAACTTCTTGAAGGACTTGAAAAAGTCGATTACCCCGCAAATATCAAGCAGCAGCAGATTAACTGGATCGGCAAATCCAGAGGCGCTTTCGTCAACTTTTCCTTAAAGGGCGTTGACGAAAAGCTTCGCATCTATACAACAAGACCCGATACGCTTTTCGGCGTTACATTTATGGTAATCGCCCCCGAGCATCCGATTATTGACAAATACGCTTCTCTGATAGGCAATATGGCCGATATTGAAAGCTACAGAGCCGAGTGCGCAAAGAAAACCGAATTTGAACGCACCCAGCTTGTAAAAGACAAGACGGGCGTAAGAATCGACGGAATTTCGGCAATCAATCCGCTTAACAACAAGGAAATACCGATATACATTTCCGACTACGTTATGATGGGTTACGGCACGGGCGCTATTATGGCAGTTCCCGCGCACGACGAAAGAGACTACGATTTCGCAAAGAAGTTCGGCATTGATATTATTGAAGTCATCAAAGGCGGCGACATTTCAAAAGAAGCTTACACGGGCGACGGCGAAATGGTTAACTCCGGCTTCCTTAACGGTCTTGACAACAAAAAAGATTCCATCGCAAGGATGATTGAATACTTAACCGAGCACAATCTCGGCGAGGGCGGCGTTCAGTACAAAATGAAAGACTGGGCATTCAACCGTCAGCGTTACTGGGGCGAGCCGATTCCGATTGTCCACTGCAAGCATTGCGGCATGGTTGCGGTTCCCTATGACGAGCTTCCGCTCAAACTTCCCGAGGTAGAAAACTTTGAGCCCGGTTCGGACGGCGAAAGCCCGCTTGCAAAAATTGATTCATTCGTTAATTGTACCTGTCCGAAATGCGGACAGCCTGCAAAAAGAGAAACCGACACCATGCCTCAGTGGGCAGGCTCGTCGTGGTACTTCTTGAGATATATCGATCCGCACAATAACGAAGTCTTTGCCGATAAAGAAAAGCTTAAATACTGGCTTCCCGTTGACTGGTACAACGGCGGTATGGAACACGTTACGCGCCACCTTATTTATTCGCGCTTCTGGTATAAATTCCTCTATGATCTTGGCGAGGTTCCCTATGAAGAGCCCTATGCAAAGAGAAGCGCTCAGGGACTTATCTTAGGACCCGACGGAGTAAAGATGAGTAAATCAAGAGGTAATGTCATTGACCCGAACGAGGTTGTTGACGTTTACGGCGCAGACGTGCTGAGAACTTACGTGCTTTTCATGGGCGACTATGAGCAGGCAGCTCCCTGGAGCGAATCAAGCGTTAAGGGCTGCAAGAGATTTATTGACAGAATCTGGGCATTGCAGGATATTCTTAAAGACGGCGACGAATATTCGCAGGCTCTTTCGTCCTCAATGCACAAGACAATCAAAAAGGTTTCCGAAGATATTGAGCAGATGAAGTATAACACTGCCATTGCGGCTCTTATGACGCTTCTTAACAGGATTTACGAAGTCGGCTCAATTAACAGAGCGGAGCTTAAAACCGTTCTTATTCTTCTCAATCCCTTCGCTCCTCATGTAACGGAGGAAATGTGGGAAAAATGCGGTTACGGCGAAATGCTCGCCGCAGACGCAAAATGGTGTGATTATGACGAAGCCAAATGTGTCGATTCGACTGTTGAAATCGCAATTCAGGTAAACGGAAAAGTCCGTTCGAGAATCAACGTTGCTGTTGATATTTCAAACGAAGACGCAATTGCCGCCGCAAAGGCCGACGGGAAAATAGCTTCGGAAATCGCAGGCAAAAACATCATTAAGGAAATCTATGTAAAAGGCAAACTCGTAAACATTGTTGCAAAATAATTTTCATTTCTTTGAAGGTGAAAAAGGATATGGCTAATAAAAAAGCTCTTGCAAAGGGCATCGCTCTCACTCTGAGCGTCAGCGCTATTTCTGCCGGAGTTCTTTACGGTAAGCTCCACACACCCGTTCTTGTTGCAAAGGACCTTGTCGAATTTGAAAAAGCAACTGACGCAGAAAAGTTTAAAAACGTAAAACTTACCGCGCACAGGGGCCTTAGTGCGATTGCTCCGGAAAACACGCTTCCGTCTTACGAAGCGGCGGGCAGACAGGGCGGATTTACCGCCATTGAGTGCGACGCATATTGCACAACCGACGGCGTCTGGGTTATCATGCACGACGACGACGTTAAAAAAATGACCGACCGAAAGGGCAAGGTTACCGATTTTTCGTATGACGAGCTTCGTAATATGAAATTTGACAACGGCGCAAATTACAAGGATTTTGACGACCTGCACGTATGCACAATCAGGGAGTATCTCGACGTGTGCAAAAAATACGGATGCAGACCGCAGATTGAAATCAAGGACGGCAGGATTGAAAAACTCGGATCTTTCTACGAGCTTCTTAAAGAAGAAGGCGTGCTTGACAGCGTTATCATTATTTCCTTTAATTTTGAAGCTCTTAAATACTTAAGAAGTCTTGACCCGGATGTTGAAATCTGGCATATTGTCAGACTCATTACCAAAAAGAATGTAAGGAATGCGAAGGAACAGAATTTCGGAGTTAATTTCTGCGCGCCGGTATATGCAAGAAATCAGAAGGACATTAAGAGAATCCACGACGCGGGTCTTACCTCTTCTTGCTGGACCGTCGACACGCCCGAGCTTCTTAACTCCATGCTCAACGCCGGAGTGCAGTACATAACCACAAACTGCATCGTAAGAAAACCCGAAAACAAACCCCAAGACTGAATCCCGGAGGAAAATTGATAATTATGGATTATAATCTGCTTGCCGAGCTGCTTTTGCCGGATATTGACAAAACGCCCGATTATTATGAGGAAATGTATCCCGAAAGAACTCTTAAAGAGGGCGCGAGGGTTACAAGATTTGCGCCAAGCCCCACGGGATACCTTCACTTAGGCGGTCTTTTCGGCGCGCTTACGGATATTTTTACCGCAAAGGCAACCGGCGGAGTTTCTATGCTCCGAATTGAAGACACCGATAAAAAAAGAGAAATCGGAGAAGGCGTAAAAGCAATTCTCGACGGCTTTTCGGCATTCGGTCTTTGCTTTGACGAGGGAGTTTGCGAAAACGGAGAACAGGGTTCTTACGGTCCCTATACGCAAAGCCACAGAGTCGAAATATATCAGACCGTTGCAAAAGAGCTTATAAGGCAGGGCAAAGCATATCCGTGCTTCTGCACTTCCGATGAGCTGAGCGATTTGCGCGAAGAACAGGAAAAGCAGGGCGCTCCTTTCGGCGGATACTACGGCAAATGGGCAAAGTGCAGAGCTTTGTCATTTGAAGAAATCAAAAAGAATATTGAACAGGGCAAACCGTGGGTTCTCCGCTTCCGCTCGGACGGAAACGAAAACGGAAAAGTCTTTTTCGACGACATTATCCGAGGTAAAATCGAAATGCCCGAAAACGTCATTGACGAGGTTCTTTTAAAGAGCGACGGCATTCCGACCTATCATTTCGCTCACGTGTGCGACGACCATTTTATGAGAACGACCCACGTTATCAGAGGCGAGGAATGGATTTCTTCAACCCCTAAGCATATTGCTCTTTTCAAAGCCTGCGGCTACAGGCTTCCGAAATACGCGCACACACCTCAGGTTATGAAAATTGACGAAGAGGACGGCACAAAACGCAAGCTCTCCAAGAGGAAAGACCCGGAAGCAGCTGTGAGCTACTTTGTTGAAGAGGGTTTCCCGAAGGAAGCTCTTATAGAGTATCTTATGACTCTTATTAACTCGAATTTTGAGGACTGGAGAAGAGCCAACAAAACCTCGGACGTTTTCTCCTTCCCGTTCAATCTTAAAAAGATGAGTTCGAGCGGATGTCTTTTCGATATGCTCAAGCTTACGGACATAAGCAAAAATATTATTTCGGTAATGTCTGCCGACACCGTTCTTGAAAGAGTTCTCGAATGGTCGGAACAGTTTGACAAAGAATATTATGATATCCTTTCTGCCGACAGGGACAAGGCAAGGGCAATTTTCAACATTGACAGAGAAAACCCGAAGCCCAGAAAAGATATTGCAAAATGGAGCGAAACGAGAGAATATGTAAGCTATTTCTATAATGAATTCTATGTTCATTCCCCCGTTCTGCCCGAAAATATTACTAAAAAAGACGCTTCGGATATTTTAAGGAAGTATCTTGAAGTTTTCGATATCAATGACGACAAGCAGGCGTGGTTCGATACAGTTAAATCTATCTGCGAGCCTCTCGGATTTACGCCTAATGTTAAGGAATACAAGCAGAACCCCGACGCCTTCAAAGGCCATGTCGGCGACGTTTCGTCAGTAATCCGTTCTGCAATTACTTCAAGGCTCAACACCCCGGATTTACACGCTATTATTAACATTCTCGGCGAGGACGAGGTTAAAAACAGACTTAATAAATCCCTTGAAATCTTTTCGGAGGAAAAATAATGGAAGAAAAAACAACTAATACCCCGTCAAATTTTATTTACGATTTTATTGACGAAGATTTAAAAAACGGAGTTTACGACCATGTTCAGACCCGTTTCCCGCCTGAGCCGAACGGCTACCTTCATATCGGTCACGCAAAAGCTATCTGCATTAACTTCGGAGCTTCAAAAAAGTATAACGGAGTGTGCAACCTTCGTCTTGACGACACGAATCCGTCAAAGGAAGACGTCGAATATGTCGACGCAATAAAAGAGGATATTGAATGGCTCGGCTTCAGATGGGACAAATGCCTCTACGCCTCGGGTTATTTTGACTTTATTTATGAATGTGCGGTTAAGCTTATCGAAATGGGCAAGGCGTATGTTGACGACCTTACCGCAGACCAGATAAGGGAGTACAGAGGCACTCTGACCGAACCCGGAAAGAACAGCCCGTACCGTGAAAGAAGCATCGGGGAAAACCTTGACCTTTTTAAAAGGATGACTGACGGCGAGTTTGAAAACGGCGCAAAGGTTTTAAGGGCGAAAATCGATATGGCTTCGCCGAATATGAATATGCGCGACCCCGTCATTTACAGAATCGCGCATATTTCCCATCATCAGACCGGTGACAAGTGGTGCGTTTACCCGATGTATGACTTTGCTCATCCGCTGTCCGACTATAAAGAAGGCGTTACGCACTCGCTGTGTTCGCTTGAATTCGAAAATCACCGTCCGCTTTACGACTGGTTTTTGAAAGAGCTTGATTTGCCGACTCCTCCCCGACAGATTGAATTCGCCCGTCTTAACCTCAACTACTGCCTTACAAGCAAAAGAAAATGTCTTGCGCTTGTAAACGAGGGTATAGTTGACGGCTGGGACGACCCGAGGATGGCAACTCTCAGCGGTATGAGAAGGCGCGGTTATCCCGCCGAAGCAATCCGTGATTTCTGCGAAAAAATCGGTGTTTCAAAGGCTTATTCGGTAGTCGATTTCGGACTTCTTGAAAGCTGCGTAAGAGATTCCCTTAACGCGTCAGCTAAAAGGGCTATGGCGGTTCTCAATCCTTTAAAGATAATTATTGACAACTATCCCGAGGGACAGACCGAAACGCTCGACGTCGAGCTTCATCCCGACCACCCCGAAATGGGCACGCGAAAGGTTACTTTCTCGAAAGAGATTTTTGTCGAGCGCGACGACTTTATGATTGAGCCTGTCAAAAAATATTTCCGGCTTTATCCCGGAAATGAAGTCAGATTGAAAAGCGCATATTTCGTAACCTGCACTTCTTATGAAACGGACGAAAACGGCGAAGTGACCTGCCTTCACTGCACGTACGATCCTGCTACAAAGGGCGGAGACGCTCCCGACGGAAGAAAGGTCAGAGGCACTCTTCACTGGGTCAGCGCTGCGGATTGCGTTAAAGCCGAGATAAGACTTTACGACAGGCTTTTCAAAGTTCCCAATCCCTCGGATGAAAGCGAAGGAAGCTTCAAGGACAATCTCAATCCCGATTCATTGAAAATTATTGACAACGCGCTTCTTGAGGGCAGCCTTAAAACAGTTAAGCCCGGCGACACGTTCCAGTTTATGCGTCAGGGATATTTCTGCGTTGACAAAAACAGCAAAGATGATAAAATAATAATTAACCGTACGGTTGCCCTGAATTCTTCGTGGTAATAAACGGAAAGGAACATAATTATGAGTAAAAAGAATAAGGAATTAAATACTGTTAAAAGCAGGGATGACGTTGCTTTCAACGTTATCTACAGGGTGGTAACCGCCGTAATTGCCTTGCTCACCTTCCCGGTAATGTTTTTTAAAAGTCTTTACTATCTGGCTTTTACGCTCGGCGGAACAGAGATTTACTCCAAAGTTGAGGGCGATACCGGAGCCACATTCTCCTCAAAAAGCATATATGACTTCCTGACCGGAAACACTATACTCGGCAAGCTCAGCGAAGGTCAGTTCAAGCCGAGCGAAGAACTTTTGCAAATTATCCAGCCGCTTAAAAATCCGGCGATAACCGTGATCTCCCTTTTCGCTTCACTTTGTCTTATTGCGCTTGTAATATTTGTTTTTGCGGCTTTTACAAGAAAAAAGCTTCCGATTGTAATTGCTGCGGGAATCGGCGTTCTTGTGCTTATTGCGATTCCCTTTGCTTTCGGAAAGCTCGAGGCTCCGCTTATTGACGGAAGGATTGACCTTGTTGCGCTTATTGCGGAAGCGGGTAATTTTGATTTGCTCAGGTCGTTCCCGACATTGGCTAAGGAGCTTGTCGGTCACGTTGATTTTCTCAAGGCGGGCGACGCCTACGTTTTCCTGTGGCTGATTTTTGCCGGAATTCTTGTGTGGACCGGTTCGGTTATACTTGTTGATTCGGGCGACAAGCCGAAAAAAGCGGCTGCAAAAAAAGAAGCTAAAAAATAAAAAAGGCTTAAAATCAAAAGGAAGGGACGAAAAACAACCGTTCCTTCCTTTATTTTTCAAAAAAATTAAAAATTTTTTAAAAAAAGTATTGCATTTTGTTTTTTATAGTGCTATAATGCACTCACTTCCTTGAGAGAACGTGAATAAAACGTATCTTTCAAGAGTCGGTGTTGATTGTGATGAGGGTCCACCCGTTCCCATTCCGAACACGGTAGTTAAGCTCATTCACGCTGACAATACTTGGCGGGCAGCCGCCCGGGAAGATAGGTAACGCCGACACCTTTTGAAGGAGAGCAGTTTCCCAATAGGGGGGCTGTTTTTCTTTTGCCCGAAAACAGTATAATACGAAAAAAAACGGAGCCGAAATCAATCGGCTCCGTTTTTTTGCTGAGATTATTTAAAGACCATAGCGTTAATTACCGATTCAAAATCAGTATTCCTTACTTCGTCCTCACTGTGTCCGCCGCATGTAATCGTATATGTGTAGCTTCCGGCAGTGAATACATATATTTTTAATCCCGCAACCGTGGTTTTGCCGTTTTTATCGGAAGAACCAATAAATGTGAATACTGTAGCGGGTGAAATCTTTCCGCCCTGAAGCTTGATTTCTTCCTTGCCGGATTCAATTACCTTATCAACGCCGTCTTCAAATTCTTTTATAACTTTTTTCTCTATTTCATCAACAGCCTTATCGTAATCATAAGGCGAATAGAGAAGATCCATCGTTGCAAGGCTTCCCTTTTCGGTGCTTTTAAGCTGAACATAAGACGTCATGTCGGCATTCTGCTCCCAACCGTCGGGAACCTCAAGCGAAAAAGCAACCGTATCAAGCTTTTTACCGTCCTCGTCAGAGTTAACGTTTTCAATATCAACTATTGTGGTAACTGTTTCGCCGTTATTGTCCGTGGCGGCTTCTCCGTTAGCTTCGGTAAGATAGCCTACGCCCTTCCATTCGTTGTCAATAATTGTTGTAACAACTTCGCCGTTTTTATCGATTACTGCGGGAACATCCTTGCCTGTTTTTACATCCTTGAAAGTTTTCCCGTCCTTTGAACAGCTGACAAAAACAAGAGTTGCGACAAGCATAAGGCAGATAACTGCAATTATTCTTTTATTCATATTATTTACCTCCGTTAAGTATTTCAAAATTCTTCTTATTTGAGCTATAAAGCATTTTGAATACTTCAAAATTCTTATCATAGATTGCCTTTTTACTGAAATCGGGGCTGAAGCTCTTGGCGGCGGGAACAAGCTTCTTTGCATCTGCAAGATCCTTTATAATCCCAACGCCTGCGGAAATAACGCAAGCCGCGCCGACTGCGCCGACATTCTGCGGAGAAGCCACGGTTTCGATAACTCTTCCCGTACAGTCGGCAACCATCTGACATGTAATGTCGGAAAGGGCGCCGCCGCCGACAAATCGGATTGTGCTTGAAGTCTGAATCTTCTTGTCCTGAGTTTCAAGCATCCAGCGAAGATGGAAGCAAACGCCTTCCATAACGGCTCTTATAAGCTCGCTCTTGCCGGTTTCAAGACTTATGTTAAAGAACATTCCCTTTGCATTCGGGTCTTCAAACGGGCAACGGTTACCGTGAAGCCAGGGAGTGAATATTACGCCGCCCGAGCCGGGTTCAACCGTTTCAACAACGCCCATCATATATTCATACAGATTCTTATAAACAACTTCCATATCCGCCTTGTTGCGTTTGAGGTTATGCTGTTTATTAAGATAAATATCAATTTCATCAAGAGCGAGATGGTCTTTAACCCATTCAACGCACTTGCCCGCCGTTTCCATTTCGGCAAAATAGTTATAATGTCCGGGTCTTGCTCCGACAATAGCCGCTATCATTGAAGAAGTGTCGACTATGCTCTTTTCGACAACCGTCGAAACCCAGCCCGACGTACCCTGATAAATGTGCGTGTCGCCCGGCATTGTAGCGCCTGCGCCGACGCCTATCAGCGAAGCGTCTCCGCCGCCGCCGAATACGGCAGTGCCTTCGGCAAGTCCAAGTTCGTCCGCGGCTTTTTTCGTAAGCGAGCCGACGCGGTCGGTGGATTTAACTATAGTTGCGAGATGATCCATATTAATACCTATCATCTTGCACATTTCCGGACTCCATGTATTCTTTTTGATATCGTAAATCATGGTCGAGAACGCCGAATCGTGAGTCATAATAAACTCGCCGGTCATCCTTGCAATAAGATACTCCTTAACATCGAGCCATTTATATGTTCTTTTGAAGTTTTCGGGTTCGTTCTTTTCAACCCATTTATATTTCCACACCGGGTCTTTTACGCTCAGCGGAGCTGCGCCGGTAATAAGCAGGGATTTCAGAACCTTCTGAGCGTTTCCGCCGGCAATTCTCGGCGGTTTACCCATACATTCCTTCATTTCCTCCCTTGCGCGCTGGTCCATATAGCTGAACGCCGGACGTACGGCTTCGCCGTTTTTGTCTACAAGAACTACGCCCTGCATCTGTGAACAGAAGGAAATTCCCGAAATATCGGCAGCCTTGATTTTTGCCCTTTTCATTATATCATTTGTGGTTTTGCACATTGCATCCCACCATTCGTCGGGATGCTGCTCGGCGCCGCCGCCGTCAATGACATAAAGATTGTATCCCTGACTTTCAGCCTCCAGAAGCTCAATTCTGTCGCTTATTTCAAACAGGCAGGTTTTAACGCCCGTAGTACCTATGTCATAAGCAATGGCATAAATTGATTTGACCATAATTTCCCTCCGTACAGTTTACTTGTATTTAAATGCTGATTTAATAAACTTTAACATCTGTTCGACAACAAAGTCATCTTTTTCAAAAATATTATCATCCGTAAAAAGCTTGAACCGTTCGCTGTAATATTCGCACGAATATGAAAACTGCAGCGACATAAAAAGATTGTCAAGCATAAATGCCGCCATCCCCGTGTCGAGATCGGAACGGATTTCGCCGCTTTTTTTACCCTGTTCAATTGCGGTTTTATAAACGGAGGCTGAAACGCCCTCCATCGCTTCGGCAAGCTGGCGGGCAAGAGCATCATCGTTCTCCCCCGTTATTTCGTTATACAGCTTTATGAGTTTGCTCTGCGTTCTTGAAAAATCCTGAAGCTCACGGATAATTCTTTCAACCTTGACAAGAACATCAACGTCTTGGGCCAAAAGAGAACGAAGGACGTCGTCAATTCTTTCTATTCCGTGGTGAACAACAGTCAGGAACAAATCCTGCTTGCCCTCAAAATACTTATAAACTGAGCCAACGCTGATACCTGCCGCCTTTGCAATATGGCTGACGTTTGCATTTTCGTAGCCGTTTAACGCAAATTCATCGGTAGCGCACCGGAGAATTCTGTTGCGTTTTTCGGTCGGGATATTATCAAACGTCTGCTTATGGCGGTCCCGAAAGCCCAAATCCTCCATAAAACTACCTCGCGAATTCCATAATAATCCTTATATATTTTATCACATTATACAAATTATACAAGATTTTTTTACAAAAAAAGCGGATTGACATTATGTTTTTTTGTGATATAATGTTAGGTGAATATAAATTCACCGCGTCGACGGGTGAATTTAACAAATTAAAAACGGAGGTAATTACCATGGACACAAGATTCGCTATTTCCGAGTACCGTGACGCTGCCGAAGTCAACAGACAGCTTGACGAACTCATCAAAAAGCCCATCTACACAGTTACAGACGAGGCGCTTAAGGATTATGTCGAAAACTATTTTGACAAGAAATGCGCTACCTCAAAGAAGATGATTGAGGAAGCAAAAGCCATTATCCCCGGCGGCGTTCAGCACAACCTCGCATTCAACTATCCCTTCCCGCTTGTTATAACAAAGGCGGAGGGCGCATATCTCTACGATATCGACGGCAACAAATACTACGACTTCCTTCAGGCAGGCGGCCCGACAGTTCTCGGGTCAAATCCTCCGGAAGTTCGCGAGCAGGTTATCGACCTTCTTAACACCTGCGGTCCTTCCACGGGTCTTTTCCACGAGTTTGAATACAAACTTGCAAAGAAGGTTTCCGATTCGGTTGAAACCGTTCAGATGCTTCGTATGCAGGCTTCCGGTACAGAGGCTTGTATGACGGCTGTTCGTGTTGCACGTCTTGCAACAAAGAAAAAGAACATCCTTAAAATGGGCGGAGCTTACCACGGCTGGTCCGATCAGCTCGGTTACGGCATCCGTGTTCCCGGTTCAAAATTCACCCAGGCTCACGGCGTTCCGCTTTACATCTTCAAGCACACTCAGGAATTCTTCCCCGGCGACCTTGAAGACCTTGAAAGAAAGCTTTTCCTCAACCAGTTCCGCGGCGGTACGGCTGCAGTATTCATTGAGCCCGTAGGTCCCGAAAGCGGTTCAACTCCGACAAGCGCCGAATTCATCAAGGGCGTTGAAAGACTTTGCCGCAAGTACGGTACACTGCTTGTATTCGACGAGGTTGTTACAGGCTTCCGTATCGGTATGGCAGGCGCTCAGGGCTTCTTCGGCGTATCCCCCGACCTTACAATCTTCGGTAAGGTTATCGGCGGCGGTTATCCGGCAGCAGGCGCTATCGGCGGTAAGAGAGAATATATGCAGTATCTCGGCGCAGGTCTTGACGCCACAGGCAACAAGAAGATTAAAAAGGCATTCACGGGCGGTACGCTTTCGGCTAACCCGCTTACATGCTGCGCAGGTTACTTCACACTTGAAGAAATCGACAGACAGAATGCTTGCCAGAAGGCAGGTCAGATGGGCGACAAGCTCAGAGCAGGTCTTCAGCAGCTTATCGACAAGCACGGTCTTCCCTTCGTAACATGGAACGAAGGCTCAATCTGCCACCTTGAGACAGTCGGTACTCTTCACTTCTGCATCAACTGGAAGAAGCCGTGGACTATCCCCGGTGTACTTGACGCAACAAGCGAAAGAAAAGACGTCATGACTCACATGGGCGCAGCTTATACCGCAGAAGGCGTTATCACTCTTGCAGGCAGCCGTCTTTACACTTCGGCAGCTTATGACGACAAGATGATTGACGACGCTCTTACAAGATTCGACAAGGTATTCGAAAAAGTTGCTCTTAAAGCCGAGTAATCAGATTTAACACATTATATGGGAGGAGTCTTTCCTCCCATATATTTTCCGAGGTGAAAACTATGGATATAATGGAAGCTAAAGAATTAGTCGTCAAAGCCGGCAAAGAAGTTGTCGCTTCGGGTCTTATTGCAAGAACCTGGGGTAATATTTCCTGCAGAATCGACGACAAACAGTTTGTTATCACTCCCAGCGGAAAGCCTTATGAAACCCTTACTCCCGACGAAATCGTCCTTGTTAATATTGAGGATTGCTCATACGACGGCGATATTAAGCCCTCAAGCGAAAAGGGCATCCACGCCGAAGCATATAAACTTCGTCCGGAGGTTAATTTTGTAATTCACACACACCAGAAGATTGCATCGGTTGTCAGCGCTCTCGGGCTTGACATCAACAACGTTTCCGGCAAAAGCAAGGACGTAATCGGCGACAATGTTCCCGTCGGTTCCTACGGACTTCCCGGAACGGGCAAGCTTCGCAAGGGCGTAGTTGAAGCTATTATGCGTTCGGATTCAAAGGCTGTCATCATGGCGCATCACGGCGCTCTGTGCATGGGCGAGGATTATGACGACGCTTTTGCGGTTGCAAGAGAGCTGGAAACAGTCTGCGACGAATTTATCCGCAGCAAATATGAAGCCGTTACGGGCGCTGTTGCTTCGGGTCTTGACGCAGTCGCTTCCTATGTAGCTAAGAATTTCGTCAAAAAGGCTTCATCCGTTCCTGAGGTTGCTGCCTGCAAATCCGAAAGAGACGGCGAAGCGTTCAACATTTCGCTCATTGACGGAGACGGCGCCGTAACAAGAGTTGACATTAAAACAGGAACTCTTATTTCAAACGGCGACAATGCTCCCGATACAACCGAGCTTCACAGAGCGATATACAAAAAGCGCAAGGACGTCAACTTTATCGTTCACACAAAGACTCCCGACACGGTTGCAGTTTCAAAGCTCGGCAGAACCATGAAGCCCCTGCTTGACGACTTTGCCCAGCTTTGCGGAGCAACGGTCAGACACGCTGCTTTTGACGCTAACAGCACGCTCAGATCAAGCAAAAAGGTTGTCAGAGCCCTCAGAGGCAGAAACGCAGTCTTACTTGACAACAACGGAGCGCTTTGTGTTTCGGGCAGCGAATACGACGCTACGGCAGTTGAAATCGTAATGGATAAAGGCGCGCGCACGGAAGTCGGTGCAAGGCTGTTCGACATTGTTAAACCCATCAACCCCATCGAAACAAGACTTATGAGATTTATTTATCTCAAGAAGTATTCAAAGCAGGCAAAGGACTGATTAAAAATTGCGGGCCGCAGTTATAACTGCGGCTCTTTTTTGTTGCTCTTATTGAAAAAGTGTGATAGAATGAGCTTATAGTATTTCGTTTTGGGGGAACGGATATGAACATAAAGCAAAAAGTTACCGATACGGTATCAAATGTCAGAACCTACTGGAAAAAACCTCCCGAGGGAAGGTATATGACCTTTAAGGAAATCGGCGCATACGCTTTCGGCGGCATCGGTGCTTATTTCATTATTCAGCTCGGTTCAACGCTTATTGTCAGCACGACAAACGTAATTGTCAGTACTGCAATCGGCGTAAGCCCGTCGCACTCGTACATAATCTATCTTATCGCAACGCTTCTAAACATTCCTCTTACCGGAATCAGGGCCAATATGATTGATAACACCAGAGGCAAGGGCGGTAAATACAGACCTTACCTTCTGTCAATGGGAATTCCCACTGCGATTATCGCGCTGATTTATGTATGGTTCCCATACCGGAAAATGTACGAGCTTTTTCCCGGAGAGCTTGCAGGCTATGAAAAAGGTTATCTTATAAAGCTGGCGGTTGTTTTCCTGTGCAATCTCGGGTTGTATTTCTTCTTCAACTTCTTCAGAGACGCATACGAAAACCTTATTCACGTTCTTTCACCGAACACTCAGGAAAGAACCGACGTGCTTGCCATAAAAGCCGTTGTCTATTCACTGGCGCCGTCAATAATGAATATTCTTAATCCCGTCATTGCCCAGCGCTTTGCAAACAATGACCAGACAAATATAATTGTTTACAAAATAACCTATCCGATTTACGCAATAATCGGTATCTCCCTTACAATTGTCGTATGGGCATTCACAAAGGAAAAGATTGTTCAGGCAAAAACCCATACCATTCAGGTAAAATTCACCGACGCGCTCAAAGAGGTTTCCAAAAACAAGTATTTCTGGATTATTTCCCTTGCCGGCTGGCTTGGATTCCTTGAGCTCGCTTACGCAAATATTCTTCTTTATTCCCAGAGTTACGGTCACACCACAAACGGCGACACATACGCCGTAGCATGGACTATTATCGGAAATGCTTCTCTCTGGGGCATGTTATTCGCACCGTTCTTCATCAAACGCTTCGGCAAGAAGAAGGTTCTTGTTACGGTCAACCTTATGAACGTTGTCTGCATACTTCTTATGCTTATTAACTTCCGTTCCTTCTGGTGGCTGGTAATCTGTATCTGGATCAACTATCTTTTCGGCTCTGTCGAACAGATTACAACCCCCGCTATTCAGGCGGATATCCGTGATTATCAGCAGTACAAATCCGGCGAAAGAATCGACGGTATGTTCGCCGCCGTTGCGACAATCGGCAGCGTTGTTACGCTTGCAACCTCGGCAGTTCTTCCAGCGGTTCAGGAACATTTCAACATCAGTGACAACAACGGTTACGAAAAGCCGTTCGACATCCTTGACATTAAAACGGGCGAACCGGGGCTTCTTTACAGGTTCCTTCCCGTTCTCATTATTATGGCGGGCGTCGGCGCATTCCTCAACGTAGTTCCGTACTTCTTCTACGATTTCGATGAAAAGAAGCAAAAGAGCGTCATCCGTGTTCTTAAGGTTAGAGCCTTGTTTGAAGATTATTCAAACGGCGCTTTAAGTGACGAAAACCTTGTTGAAGCAATTGACATTATCAACAACGCGCGTGAAAAATCGGCTCTTAAACCGACCGAACTGAGCAAGGACAGTTACAGAAAGCTTAAAAACCGCGCCGAACGCAAAGCGGCGAAGAAAGCTTACAAGCAGGCTGTTGAATTGAACGACGAAATCGACATTTCACATTTTGTCTGCGACGAAATCGACAAGTTCAACACTCCGCTTATGCAAAAAAAGGTTGAAGAATACGAAAAGATCTATGCCGCAGGTCTTGAGGGAATCGAAAAGCTTGATATGAACAGCGTCATTGCCGAATTGAATCAGGCAAAGAACAGTCTTTCGGCGGCAAAGCGGACAATGAAAGCTGACAAAAATCTTTCCGACAGTTCCGTGGAAGAATTCAAATTCCGCGTCGAAATCGCAAAGGAAAAGAAATCCGCCCTGAAAGCGTATCAAAAATATTTCAACGGCAAAGAGGAATTTGTTGAGCCGGATATCAGCAAACTCGATAAAATGTTTGAGCGTGAAGACGAGCTTACCGAGGAAATCGGCAAAGCCTTCCTTGAGAAAAAAGAGCTTAAAAAACTCGGCAAGTCATCCGAGGCAAAGGAAAAATCCAAACACATCAAGGAGCTTCAGTCACTTCTCAAGAAGGCAAAGGCGGACTCCAAAACCGAAATGGACCGTCACGCATATTTCAACCGCGCCGCAAAGATTTATACCACTTCAAGAAGAGTTCTTTCACAGCGCGAAGATTACAGCCATTTTGACGATATCAAGGCAAAATATGAAGAAGTTCTTGCTGCTAAAACGGTCGCGTTGGAAGATTATGAAGGCTGAAAAGCATAATAATAAAAGACCGAATGAGTTGATCCTTCGGTCTTTTGATTTTTGAGTTTTTAAAGCAGATGGCTTCTGATTTGATCTCCCGACAGGGGAGAAATATATGCCGGAGCGATATCAAAAACAGTCTTTGCGCCGAACTGCCCCTCGCCGTTAAGCCTGTATACGGCTCTTGCAAACGCAACGATAACTGAGCCCGTGAATTCGGGGTTTGAATCAAGCTTTAACGAATACTCAATAACATGCTTTGTGCCAAAGCTCGTTTCACCCGAATATATAACGCTGCCGCCGTGAGGAAGGGCGCTGTGGTCCCTTTTCATTTCCTCTTCGGAAATGAAGTGGACTGTAGTGTCATAGTCCGCAAAGTAATTGGGCATTGTTTTTATTTCGTTTTCAATCCTCTCCCTGTCCGCGCCTTCTTCGGCAACGACAAAGCACTCCCTGGTATGCTTCTGCCTTGTTGTAAGGACGGGGTTTTCGCCGCTCCTTACCTTTTCAAGCGCCGCGGGAACGGGAATTGTATACTGCCTGCAATCCTTAACGCCGTCAATTCTTCTGACTGCGTCTGAATGTCCCTGACTGACTCCCCTGCCCCAGAAAGTATAATCCTTTCCGTCGGGAAGCACTGCCGAGGCATAAAGCCTGTTAAGCGAAAACATACCCGGATCCCATCCGCATGAAATGACCGCCGTTTTACCGTTTGACTTTGCCGCGTCGTCAACATTTTTAAAGTGCTCGGGAACTTTTGCGTGAGTGTCAAAGGAATCGATTACATTATACAGAGAAGCAAATTTCGGGGTCATGACCGGTAAATCCGTAGCGCTTCCGCCGCAAATAACAAGGACATCAATATCCTCATTGCCTTTTTCAAGCTCATCAACCGTTTTGACCTCGACTCCTTCGGTGTTGACTTTAACCGAGGAAGGGTCTCTTCTCGTGTAAACGGCGCACAGTGTCATGTCGCCGTTCTTTTTGATTGCAGCCTCAACGCCTTTGCCGAGATTGCCGTAACCCAGAATTCCGATTTTAATACTCATCTTTAATCCTCCTTTAATATAATATAACCGATTAAAACTTTATTGCTTTAATCAATTAAAATATATTATATATAATCGTTTTGTGAAATTCAATATTTTTTTGTAAAAAAATTTTATAACAAATTAATTTTGCCGATTTTGTCTAATTTTTGCATTGAAACGCCCGCGTCATATATGTTATTATTACTTACGGAATACTATTTTACGGAGGGACTAAAAATGACCGTAGCAACAAAAACAGTTGAATTAAAGACCTCCTGCGGTAAAATCCGCGGTATCGAAACCGAAAACTGCATTGAATTTCGCGGTATAAGATACGCAACGGCAGGCCGTTGGGAGTATCCGAAAAAAACAGGCAAATGGGTCGGAACATACGATGCAACCGAGTTCGGCGCCTGCTGCTATCAGAACAGGGCGTTCACCGATGACTCGGTAACAAACCCGTTTTATCACAAGGAATTCCGAAAGGGGCTCGAGTTTACATACAGCGAGGACTGTCTTTTCTTAAACATCTGGAAGCCCAAAAACAGAGATAACTGTCCGGTTCTTGTTTACATCCACGGCGGTTCATTTACGGGCGGAAGCGCCGACGAGGGTCACATCAGAGGCGACGAGCTTGCAAAGGACGGGATTATGGTTGTAGCTATGAACTACCGCCTCGGTCCGTACGGCTTCTGCTGCCATCCCGACCTTCTGGGCAACAACGGAATCTGCGGCAACTACGGGCTTTACGATCAGGTTGAAGCTATCCGCTGGATTAAGGAGAATATCGCCGACTACGGCGGAAATCCCGACAACATGACTCTTTCGGGCGAATCGGCAGGAGCAATGAGCGTTGACATTCAGCTTTCAAATCCCGACATCAAAGATATTTTCAAAGGCGCTATTCTTATGTCCGGTATCGGTATGCAGAGGTTTATTTTAAAGCCCGTAACACCCGAAAAGGGCGGTAAAGAACTCTGGGACAAGGTTATCGAAAAAGCAGGCGTTAAGAATATTGAAGAGCTTCGCGCGGTTGAACCGGAAAAGCTCTTTAAAGCCTGGGAACAGGCTCAGAAGGAAGTCAAGCTCGCAATTCGTTCCACCCTGCCATCCTATGACGGTTATATCGTCAGACCCGAAAGGTTCAACATAAGCACCCTGCCCGATATGCCGTATCTTCTCGGTATTACAACAAACGATATGTTCCCGGCATTCCTTGAAAGGAACACCAAAAAATTTGCAAAATATGCCGCAAGGCACAACAAAAACAAGTGCTTTGTATATTGCTTCGGCAGAGCTTTGCCCGGCGACGATGTCGGCGCATGGCATGCTTCCGACCTGCTTTACGCATTCAGAAAGCTTGATTTCAACTGGCGTGATTTTGAAAGCGTCGACTATGAAATTGCCGATAAGCTCTCTTCTGCGATAGTAGCGTTTGCCGAAAAGCAGAATCCCAACAGCGAAAAACTTCCGCGCTGGGATTCGGGACTTCAGGGCACAATGTATTTCGGCGATACGGTTGAACCGAAAAAGCTCGAAACAAAGCTGTTTATTAAAAACACAATAAAGCACAACGGTCCTATTTAACAAAAAAGCAGAGAAATAATGGCGTTCAACGGAATGACAGAGCCGAACATCAGTGTCGGACAGACAATTTATATTCCGTCAAAATAATAAATTTAACCTCCCTTGGTTTCCCAAGGGAGGTTAAATTTATTCCTCATCCTCGTGCCCGAGCGACGATATCTGATTTTCCGCCCTCTTTTTTCTGAAAAGGCTTACAATAAACGGCACGCAACCGACAAAAACGTATAAGTAAAGAAGCAAAAGATAGTCGCAAAACTCAGCCCTGAACCAATCCTGTCTTTCAAGAACGCCGGGCAATGCTTTCAGGGCGTCTTTAAGGTCAAATCCCGTATACGATACTTCGTCTTTAAGGATAAACGCGTAGTTTACAAAGTGGGCAAGGAAGGTCATTACAACCATAAAAAACAGACTGATTATTCCGCCCTTTACTGTCAGCTTTTTGCTAAGGAGTCTGTATCCGAAAACCGTTGCAAAAGCCATAACCAAGCCCGAAATCGCCGTTACATAGCCAAAATGACCGAGCAGTATAATGCATGCGGTTCCAATGCAAGAGCCGAGAAAAGCGCCTAAAATTCCGAGAACGATTCTCTCCTTTTTCAGGTCAAAATCCAGTTTCATCTGCTTCGCCTTCTGCTCTGCGGTTTTATAACAGCTGTCGCAAACCATCATATATGCTCCGCCGATTTTTCTCGGAAAGCCGTCAACATCCTCGCGACAACCGGGGCAGGCGCTTAAATACCCGTTTTTTTTCAGAAAATCGGCTCCGGTTTTAAGCGAATCCATAACGTAACCGATAAACTTGTTTTTGCCCGAGCACATGCAGACCGTAATATTAATCCCCTCGGGAGTCGGTTTGCAGTCGCCGATACCGTCAACGCCGTTTCTTATTGCCCTGCACTCCTCGGCGGAAACATCCTCGCCTTCACGGTATGCAAAAAAGCTGACAAGCGGCGTAAACGGCGACGTACCGTTATTTCCGTTAATAAGTACGTTGAACCCTTCAAATCTTCCATAGGCAACGCCCGTTTTTGCAATAAAAGACAAGCCTGCTTTTTCGGCAAGCTCTTCATATATTGCACGGACGTTTTTATTCATTTATTTCACCTCATAAAAGTTATATTCAAATTTTAACTCTGTTATTATACATTATTTTTCAAAAAAAGTCTATAGCGCGACTGCTTGAATTTTGCGTTACGGTGGTTTATAATAAATTTGTTAATCTTTGACGGGGTGTGAACGATGAAATTCCAACACGTTTTTACAAAAACCGAAAACACACAAAAAGCCGAATACCGCTGTGATAATATTACGGCTTCAATCGAATTAATAAGCGAAAGCTGTATTAAAATCTTTGTCGGAAAAAGCGAAAACAGTTTCCCGACGTTTAATACGGTCTGCGCTTCGTCGAGCGCTCCCGAAATGAAAGAAAAAAACACTTTCCTTCTCGGAGAAATCACGGTCAGAATAAACCCCGAAAACTTCCTTCTGTCTTATTACAAAGACGGGAAAAGACTTTTCTCCGACAGAGGACCGCTTGCATATAACCTTGAAAACGAATTCGGCGAAGGCGTTTTTCACTATGTGACAAGAGAAAAGGACGAAAAGATTTTCGGGCTCGGCGACAAAGGCGGTTCGTTAGACAAAAACGGCAGGTCGTTTAAAATCGAAACAACCGATTCCATGGGCTATGACGCAGAAACGAGCGATCCGCTCTATAAGCACGTTCCCTTTTATATCTGTGAAAACTCCGTCGGATGCTACGGAATTTTTTACGACACGTCGGATACGGCTTTTATGGATTTCGGCAGGGAACACAATAACTATTATGAGGCGTATAAATATTTCCGTTCCGAGGGCGACGGACTGACTTATTACGTCTTCTTCGGCTCAAAACTGGAAATTCTTCAGTCCTTCAGCCGTCTTACGGGCAAAAACGCTTTTCCCCCGAAATGGAGTTTTGATTATAACGCCAGCACAATGGCTTATACTGACAGTGAGAACGCGTACGAAGAAATGCTTTCGTTTATCGAAAAGCTCAGGGAAAGCGACCTGTCCTGCTCGGGCTTTTACCTTTCATCGGGATACACGTCTATAGGCAATCAACGCTGCGTTTTTAACTGGAACACCGACAAGTTTCCGAATCCGAAAGAATTTGTTGAAACATTCAAAGAAAACGGAATTGAAATCATCCCGAATATCAAACCTGCTTTTCTGCAGTCGCACCCGATGTATAAAAAGCTTAAAGACGAAGGTCTGTTTATTAAAAATCCCGACGGAACGCCGTTCGTTACGCAGTTCTGGGACGGGCTGGGAAGTTATCTTGATTTTACAAACAAAAAGGCTTTTGATTTCTGGAAAGAACAGGTTAAGGAAAAACTCCTTGACCTTGGAATAACAAGCACATGGAACGACAACAATGAATTCGACATAAAAGATTCCGACGCCGTAACTTTTTGCGGCATAAAAGCGCACAGAATCAGACCGGCTCTGACTTTCCTTATGAACAAAGCTTCTTATGAGGCTCAGACGGAAAAATACCCGCTGCTTCGTCCGTTTTTGTCTACAAGAAGCGGTTGCATCGGAGTAAAACGTATGGCTCAGACTTGGTCGGGAGATAATTTTACGTCTTTCCATGACCTGAAATTCTGTCACAACATAGGTCTTACCATGAGTTTGTCCGGCTTTTATTTCTACGGTCATGACCTTGGCGGTTTTTCCGGTGATATGCCGTCAAGGGAATTATTCTTACGCTGGCTTCAGCTCGGAGTTTTTGAGCCTCGGTTTACCATCCACTCCTGGAATGAGGACGGCAGCGCCACAATGCCGTGGAGTTATCCGGACATTTTGCCCTGCGTGCGCAGGATTTTTGCGCAGAGAAAAAGACTTGTTCCCTATATTTACAACTGCGCTTTTGAAGCTGTTGAAAAGGATTTGCCGATAAATGCGCCCGTTTATCTTTATTATAACGACAGGCGTCTTAAAACCGATTCCAACTCCTTCATGCTCGGAAGAAAAATCCTTGTTTCCTGTATTTTTGACGAAAATGAAAATGAAACCGAGGTCTATCTTCCCAAAGGCGACGACTGGTATCTTGAAAACAGGCTTTACCGCGGAGGTGAATCGGTTCGTCTGACCGTTTCTGCCGAAAAAGAAGTTCCGTTCTTTGTAAAAGCAGGCTGCGTATTGCCTGTTGATGACGGAGAATACGGTTTTAAAACCGAGGAAAAAATCATTCTCAGGGTGTATCCGCTTGAAAACGGAAGCTTTGAAGACGAATTTTTCAATGACGACGGAAGAACCTACGAATACAAAAACGGCAACTGCGTGATGCTTAAAATTAATGTTTCCTGCAACGCCGATAAAATACATATTTCATATAAAAACGAGGGCAATACGAAGTTTGAACCCTGTTTCGTCCTACCCGAAAACGAAAAGAGAACCGTCAGCATCGAATTATTGGAAAAATGAAAAAAATCATACCTCTTTTATTAATAATAACTCTTCTTTTTTCTTCATGCGATCTGTCTTTTTTTAAAAAGAAAGACGAACCCGCTGCGAAAAAGGAAGCGTTAACCGAAATCACCGGAGCGGATTTTTCCGCTTCGGGAATTGTTGATTCCGCCTTTTCCGCCGACACGCTTGCCTTTATCGTTTTTGAATCTGACGACAATCTTTCGGAGGACCGCCCTGAAAATGACATCGGCGGATACTATTATCTTTACACTGTTGACTCGGAAAACGGAGAGATTAAGGGGAAAACCCGTCTTGACAAAATCGACATTCTTTTTCCGTCAGGCATCGAATTTCTGCCCGACGGGAATATCGAATGTTTCGGATTTTCCGACCCCGAAAGCGAAAAGCTTATAAGCGTCACCGTTTCCACGCTTTCCTTCGAACAAGTCGGTTCATCCAAGCCGTACAACTCAAAGCTTCCCGAAATCGACTCCCGAAACACCGCCACGGGTTTCTCGTTTTACGAGGGAGAAGAGATTTCTTCGTTTTTCTGCGACGATCTGCCCGACGGACCTTTAACAGCTTTCTGTTTCAGGGAAGACACCGATAAAGTAATTTTTACGAACGGACTTGATTTTTCCGATATCAACTGTAATGCGGGCAGTAAAAAAATAATCTCCCGCCATTATGAATATGATGAAAACGGCGAGTCGGAATCGGAAACATTTTTTATTTACGACCTTGAAAATTCGCTTCTTGTCAACAGTCTTACAATCGGAGAGAAAGAAGATTCAACCGTCAATTATTTTGACTTCTGCGACGAATACGCATTTTTTATCAAAGAAACGCTTGATGAAAACGAAAGAGAAGGAGTCTCTTTTGAATTCTTCATCTGGAACTATAATATTGACCCTGTTAATGAAAAAATTGAAACCGAGGTTTTATCGTCCTCAGAGCTTAACGAAAAAATTGATTCCCTGCGCCGCGATATAAAGAGCGCTTACGGCATTGACGTATACATCAACAGCGAGGACTTTGATTTTTACGAAGAAGGCGAGGATTATTACCTTTCGAGAGAGGCTGTCCCGATTGATTCATTTATGCTTATTACACGCATAAAAGCGTTTCTTGACCTGCTTCCCGAAGGATTTGTACGCGAATCATACAGCGGAATGGAGAATTATTCTTTCAGCGGATTTGACATTTTTATCGGCGACTCGATTCAGGGAGACGCAGGAGCGTATGAAATGCAGTTCTTAGACAAGCTGACTATCGTTTTTTCAACCTCTTCCACGGATATGAGAACCGTCGCTCACGAGTTTATGCACGCTTTTGACACAAGAATCGACGATTCCCTTTCGGACACGTCGCTTTTTGACGAATGGAACAGTTTTAATCCCGAAGGTTTTGAATATTCCGGACTTGAAAGTGAGGATTCGTACGAAAACTACGAGAAATACGACCCATATTTTTCTTCCGCATACGCCATGAAAACTGACGCAGAGGACAGAGCCGAGCTTTTCTCAATGCTTTTCAAGGCATATATTGACAAGGATTATTCCCCGTACTGGCTCGACGAAAAAGAACCCGTACGTCAGAAGGCTCAGTTTCTTATTAAACTTATAAGGGACGCTTTCCCGTCGATGAAAAACGTCGGAACAGCCCCATGGGAGGAGCTTATTCAAAAAGAAACCGATAATACAGAATCAAGCGACGAAAGACAATAATAATTTTAAGTTTTAATTATAAGGAGAAATGAAATGAGAAGCTTTATGAGCAGGTTTTCCGCTGCAGTTATTCATGCGAGCGGGTACAAAAAGAAAGTCGGCGACCCCGTCAGGCGTGAAAAATACATTGAAAAACTCGGCGTTAAAAACGCAAAAAAATACCGTCCGCCTATTTCTCTCTACAGATGTCTTATTCAAACCCAGGAAATCGACGGAACGGATATTTACTATTTTAACGACGGCAAGGATAAAAAGATAATTTATCTTCACGGAGGAGCTTTCTGCGAGCAACCCTTGATTTTTCACTGGAGATTCTGCGACAAAATCGCATTCAAAACAGATTCCACGCTGATTTTTCCGATTTACAAAAAAAGTCCCGAATTTACATACAAACCGACATTTGAGCTTCTTGAAAAATGCTACCGTTCCCTGCTTGAAACGACTGACAGCGAAAACATATTCATTATGGGCGATTCGTCGGGCGGCGGACTTGCGCTTTCGTTCTGTGAATACTTAAACGAAATCTCCCTGCCCCAGCCGAAAAGAATGATTCTTATTTCTCCCTGGCTTGACGTAAGCATGGAAGAGGAATTCCCCGAAGAATTCGAAAAGACCGACCCGTCGCTTCAGAGAGAGTTTCTTCGCAGAGCCGGAAAAAGCTGGGCGGGCGACACGGATGTTCACTCGTATCTTGTCAGCCCGATTTACGGCTCGCTTGAAAACTTAGCTGCGATGACCGTTTATTCCGGCACTCACGAAGCGTTTATAATATACGCAAGGCGTTTTAAAGAAAAATGCGAAAGTCTCGGAATTGAGCTTGATTATCACGAATACGAAGGAATGAATCACTGCTTCCCGATTTATCCGATTCCCGAGGCTAAAAAAGCGCAGAAAGAGATTATTGAACTTATAAACAGTTAAAAAAGTAAAGCTTCCGCAGTAAATGCTGCGGAAGCTTTTATATTATTTGATAAAATATTCTTTTAACTGCTCTCCCACATCAAGGACCGAATATTCATCCAGCGAAAAATACTGCGTAACTGCTATTGGCTCAAGATATGTAAACTGAATATCGTATTTTTCGGGATGTTCATAATCGTATTCGGAGATTATCTCTTTCACAAAAAGATTGTCGTCCTTCAGCGAATACTCATAAACTGCTCCGGCGCCCATATGACCGGTTATTTTGTACAGCCTGCCCGTTTTTTCGCTGTATTCAAGAGCGCAGTGCCCTCCGCCGTCAGTTCCGACAAGCGTTGCTTTTCCGTCACGGTAAGTATAAACATCCATCATATAATCAGCTTCACAGGTTCCGTGTTTAATAAACATTTCACTGACCCCGTCCGAGTCGATATCAAACAGAACGCAGCTGATGTCAAGCCGGTTCATTGCTTCATTATACTGTTTATTATACACAACGTTAAGATACGCCATGTACTGCATGTAATTTTCATAATTCTTATCGTCCTGTTTAACTACCGTAATAGTTGAATCGGGCGGAAGATAAATAATGCTGTCAAGAAGCCAGTTTCCGTTTTCGAAGCTCAGGGTTGCGGTAAAGAAGTTATAACCCGATGTTTCTTTTTCGTTAGCGCAAACCGACAGAGTGTAATTTTCATCGTCAGTCTTTGTTGCAATTATCAGATAATCAACCGTTGCCGCCTGATTAAACTCATTTGTACTCGTATATAGATGACCGTCCTTTTCTCCCCATGTTCTTAAGGACATAAGACCGTTAACTGCGCCTTCCGTATAGAACCGGGAAGCATATTCTTTCATTTCTTCCTGACTCGTAATTTTTTCGTGATTAATCCGGCAGCATATATCTTCATATCCGTATTTTTCGTTATAAACATTAATCGTGTCGGAAATGTCAAGCCGCTGATTGTCGTAAAACCACTCCCAGGTAAATTGCGCCGTGTTTTCAAGCACTTCGCTTATATCGGCCTTTTTTGCTTCGGCAAGGTCTTTTTCCCTTTCGTACTCCGGTTTGTCGCCGAATTCGATTTCGGCTTTTTTGCTTTTTTTATTGCTGCCGGACGACTCATTTGCACTGTCGCTTCCAAACAGAATAACCGCTGCGATTATTCCCGTAATAAGCAAAACGGTAACGCAAATAATAAGAGTAATAATAATCGGTTTATTGTTCTTTTTCCTGACGAGTCTGTTACCGCAGTTTTTGCAGAAATTTTCCCCGTTGTTATTCTCCGTATTACACCTCGGACAAATCATTATTTATTCTCCTTTCACCGCTTTATCACCGATAATATTGTTCATCCACACGCCTTTTCTGACGAGAATTATTCCGATTATACATTTAATCCATTCCGACATGGCAAGAAAAACAAATATCCAGACTATGTAAAGATTCGTATACCTTGAAAGAACGAACGCAAGCGGCACGCTTATTACCCATATAAAAACGCTGTCAAACAGAAATGTAATAACTGTTTTTCCGCCCGAGCGCAGTGTGAAATAGGTTGTGTGAAGAAGCGCCATCTGCGGGGTAAAAACAGCCTGCGCCATAAGAAGCTGCGCCGCGATTTTTTTCGCCTCGGGAGTCGTATTGTAAATCATCGGGAAAAGATGGGAAGTAGAAAATATGATTATCCCGACAACCGTCGCCGTAAAAACGGCAAAAGCAATTATTTTATTGTCCTCGTCCCTTGCCTGTTTGAATCTTCCGGCTCCGAGATGCTGACCGACAATTATTGCTATCGCGTCACCCATGGCAAAAAATACGACGTTGAAAACATTGCTTACAATATTTGCAATATTTTCCGCAGCGACGACATTCAGTCCCCGCAGCGAATAGCACTGGGCAAGCATTGCCATGCCCGCAGACCAGAGAGTTTCGTTTACAAGAAGAGGCGCGCCGGTAATAAAGTATTTTTTTACAAGCTTCACAGGCACTCTTACAGTCCTGTATACGCCCTTCATATACGGGTATTTCTTTTTGTGGGTGTGGGGCCAGATTACCACGACGGACATTTCGACATACCGTGACAGCACCGTTGCAATAGCCGCACCGTTAACTCCGAGAGCCGGAAAACCGAGCTTGCCGTAAATGAGAAGATAGTTAAATATAAGATTCACAAAAACAGCCGCCAGACCTGCGCGCATGGGAACAACCGTTTCTCCGCACTCACGCAGGGTGTTTGCGTAAATCTGCACCGCAGTAAAAGCAGGAAGCGAAACAAGCATAATTTTCAGATATCCGCTTCCGTACATAAGGGTTGCTTTCACGTCTCCCCCGTCGTCTGTTCCGCGAAGATAAAGAGAAATCAGGCTGTCGCCGAAAAAGACAAAAATCCCCACGGCAATAAAAAGCAGAATGACTCCCATCCACAGCTTATAGCGGAAGGTGTGTCTTATTCCCTCTTCGTCCTCGGCGCCGTAGTATTGGGCAGTAAAGATTCCCGCGCCGGCAAACCCGCCGAAAATACACAGATAGAACACGAAAATAAGCTGGTTGACTATTGCAACCCCGCTCATCTGCTCCGTGCCGACTCTTCCGACCATAATATTGTCAAGAAGACTTACGAAATTCGTGATTCCGCTTTGAATAACAATCGGAATTACAATCTTCAAAAGCCTGCCGTAGAAAGCCCTGTCACCTATGAACTTTTTACCCATACCGGTTTTTTCCATATTCCTCTTTTTACAAACTAATCGCTGAAATCCAGATCAAGCACAACCTGTACATCATAATCGGGATAAATCTTACCTACGCGCGAAACGATATAGGAGTAAATCTCTTCCCTGTCAGCCTTAAAACTTACTACTGCGTCAAAACGGATTTTCTTTCTTTCTTCGCTGAAATAAAAGCCGTGAATCTGAAGAACATATTCGTTTTCAAGCAATGCTTTTTCGATTTGTTCTCTTGCGCGCACAACATCGTTATCCGACGTATTAATCGAATAGATTCCGATTGCGGTCAGAATAACATTATGCTCTTTCAAAACCTTTTCGGTTATTTCTCTTGTAAGGTCGTCAAGCTCATTGGCAGAATATGTATCGGGTATCTCAATATGAACCGAGCCTAAAAAAGTGTCCGGACCGTAGTCGTTAAGCACAAGGTCATACGCCCCGAAAACATCCTCAAACGAGCAAACCGTCGCTTTGATTTTCTTTGCGAGAGAAGCGTCCGCCCTTTCGCCGAGAAGCGACGAAATCGCTCCCCTGAGCATATCAATGCCGGATTTTATAATAACGGCTGAAATAACTGCGCCAAGCCACGCCTCGAGCGAAATGCCGGTTTCAATGAAAACAACTGCGGCAATAAGAGTTGAAGCCGAAATCACGCTGTCAAGCATTGCGTCTGACCCGGAATTGACAAGCGACGCGGAATTTACCTTTTTACCGACTCCCTTGACATACGTTCCGAGAACGATTTTTACAATTACGGCAACGGCAATGATAACAAGAGAAACCGCGCTGTAATCCGGCTTCTGGGGAGTTATTATTTTTTTTACCGACTCTATCATGGAAGTAATGCCCGCATACGTTACGAGCATGGATATAACCGTCGCGGTAAGGTATTCGGCTCTTCCGTGACCGAAAGGATGTTTTTTATCCGGAGCTTTGCCCGCAAGAAAAGTGCCGATAATCGTAATTATTGACGAAGCCGCGTCCGAAATATTATTAACCGCGTCAAGAACAATTGCAATTGAATTGGAAAACAGTCCTACCGCAGCCTTGAACGCAGCAAGAAAAACATTTGCAATAATTCCTATAATACTTGTTCTTATAATTTTTTTATCTCTGTTGACAATCTGAGCGTCTTCCTTTTTTTGTTTTGAGCCCATACTTTCACCCCAAAATCGAGATATTTTTCACTAATTTATATTAAATTAAATTATATATCATACTTGTCATGTTTGCAACAGAAAAGGCGATATTACCCTTCCGAAAAAAACGAAATTGTTGATTTGTCAAGGCAAATATGATAATATTTAAACAGCGACACCCGAACCTTTTTAAGTTCAGGTTTTATTTTTTAAAATTAAAAAAGGAAGTGACCTTATGCTCATACACGGAAAAAATTTCGGCTTCGGTTGTATGAGACTGCCCATGAAAGACGACAAGGTCGACTATGAGCAGTTTTGTGAAATGACCGATTATTTTATCGAAAACGGCTTCACGTACTTTGACACGGCTCACGGTTACATAAGCGGTCAGAGCGAAACCGCAATAAGGGATTGCGTCAGCGCGCGCCATCCGAGAGATTCGTTTACCCTTACAAATAAACTGACGGACTGCTATTTTAATTCCGAAGAGGATATCCGTCCGTTTTTTGAAAAGCAGCTCGAGCTTTGCGGAGTGGATTATTTTGATTATTATCTCATGCACGCTCTGAATTCCGAGAATTACCGGAAATATCAGAATTGCAATGCGTTTAAAGTCGTCTCACAATTAAAAAAAGAGGGCAAAATCAGGCACTTCGGAATATCGTTCCACGACACCGCCGACGTTCTTAAAACAATTCTTGACGACCACCCCGAAATTGAAGTCGTTCAACTTCAGTTTAATTACATTGATTTTGACGATGCGGCGGTTCAGTCGGGAAAATGCTACAGACTTTGCAGGGAATACGGCAAGCCCGTTATAGTTATGGAACCCGTCAAGGGCGGAAGCCTTGTCAAGCTGCCCGACAAAGCTCAGGACATCTTTTCTTCTCTCGGAGAAAACAGCAATGCCTCTTACGCAATACGCTTTGCCGCGGGATTTGAAGGAATCGAGATGGTTCTTTCGGGTATGAGCGATATGGAGCAGATGAAGGACAATGTCTCGTTTATGAAGGATTTCAAGCCACTTAACGAAAAGGAACTTGCCGCAGTTGAAAAGGTCTGCGCCGTATTCAAGGGTCTTAACATTATTCCCTGTACCGGTTGTAGATACTGTACGGACGGCTGTCCGATGAGTATTTCGATTCCCGACCTTTTTGCCTGCCTTAACGCGAAAACCGCATTTAATGACTGGAATCAGGATTATTACTATTCCACCCATACTCAGTCCGCAGGAAAAGCAAGCGACTGTATTGAATGCGGGAACTGCGAGTACGAATGTCCCCAGCACCTTCCGATTCGCGAGCTGTTAAAAGAGGTTGCCCTGACTTTTGAGAAAAAAGAAAAATAAGCATATTAAATTACACAGTATATGTCAAGCGAAAAACACAGCCTGATATCCCCCCGTGGGGCTTGCGCTTCACCATATTAAAGTAGTATAATACGCCTGTAATTATTTTTTTACGGAGGAATTTATTATGGCATGTTTCTTAGTTCCCGCTGCTGAAGCAGTTGTTATTTCCGCAGCTTATATAGCAGCAAAGAAAAAAGAGCAGAAAATTGTCGCTCCCGCTCACGCCGAAAACAAAGCGGTTTGCGCTTCGGACGTTAAAATCACCTGGTCAAAAAGACTCGGCTGGTTAATGGCTCTTCTTTGGGGCGGCGTTCTTCTTCTCGCGTTCGAACATTTCTGGCACGGCGAGGTTGTACCGTTCCCGCCCTTCTTAACTGCGATGGCTGACCCGAACGACAAAGCAGAGATGCTTCACGAAATGTCAACCGTCGGCGTTTCAATGGCAGTAATGGTTACGGCTTTCTGGGGCGTTCTTTGCGGCATTGCTCAGGCAAAGGTTGCAAAAATCAGAAAGAGCCTTTCTTCAAAAGCATAAGGAGAAAATATTATGACGTTACTTGTTACTGTAATCGCCGCTATCGTTGCTACCGTAGTATGGTATGTTAACGAAAAGCGGGAAACATATAAGCTCGGCACTCTTTCGCTTATTTACTGGGGCGCTTCGCTTATGTGGTTTATGGATTTTGTCGCTGAATACAGAGAGCTCCATGCGGATTATTTTTCACAGGAGACAGCCGATATTCTCAACGACACGCTTCTCGGACTTACAGTTGTTGCAATCGGACTTATCGCATGGATTGCAATCCTTCTTATAAAGGACCCCAAGGGTGTTTTCAAAGAGAAGTTTTCAAAATAATATAACAGCAAAATCCCTGACGGAGATGAACCGCGTTCATCTCCGTTTTTGTTTTTAAAAACTCTTTACTTTTTCCGTTTGTTTTAGTAAAATTACTTTAACAAATCTTCAGAGGTGATTTTTTTGGACAAGCAGAACAGCAACGCTGTCCATACGCATATAAAAGAGGACGGAACAGTTATCGAGCACAGCCACCCCCACGCGCACGCGCACACTCATCAGAATACGAAAGCCGTTATCAACCGACTTGCGAGGGCCATCGGCCATCTTGAAAAAGTCAAAAAAATGGTTGAAGACGGCGAGGACTGCTCGGACGTTCTTATTCAGCTGTCAGCAGTGCGTTCGGCAATCAACAACACCGGCAAAATCATTCTTCAGGACCATATCGAGCACTGTCTTGTCGACGCGGTTGAAAGCGGCGACACGGAAGCGATTAAAGAACTCAACTCAGCTATTGAGCAATTTGTCAAGTGAGGTATTATTATGATTAAACACATTGTCTGCTTTTCTTTAAATGACAACTCTCCCGCCGAGGTTGAAAAGGCGGCCGATATTCTTCGTTCGATGGAGGGAAACGTCCCGTTTATAAAAAGCATTGAGGTCGGATGCGATTTTCTTCACTCCGAGCGTTCATACGACATTATTCTTCAGGTTACGCTTGACAACGTTGAAGCGCTCAACGATTATCAGGAGGATCCCTACCACTGTTCGGTAGTAAAAAAGCACATGCACTCCGTCGCAAAAAGCAGCATAGCGATTGATTATTACATCTGACACGGCAGCATAACAGAGGTTAAGGCGTTAAGCCCTGACCTCTTTTTTTATTCTGTTTTTTTCACTCCTTCACAGTAAAGACTGATAAACTGAAAACATTTTTTCATAATAGTTTAACCATAATGATTATTCGATTCAACCCTTCGTTTTGCAAGCAAAGCACGACATTTTTGCAGATAAATCCGTTAGAAAACTTGTATTAATTCAAAAAAGAATGTATAATTTTTGTATACTCGCTTTTTCGGAGGGTTTAATATGGATAAAACAGCTTCATTTTATCTGATAACCGATACGCATTACCTTTCAAAGAAAAACTGGGTCGACGGAAAAAGTATAAAAGAGCGCCTTCATAACGACCATATTGCGCTTCTTCACACCCCCGAAATTCTTGATTCCTATATTGAATACATAATCCGTGACGACAAAACCGACACGGTTCTGTTTCTGGGCGATAACGTTGACAACGGGGATTTAACCTCTCACGGGGAATTCAGACTCCGTCTTGAAAGACTGAAAGACGCAGGCAAAAGAGTAATAATGACCTATGCCACCCACGACTATATCGGCGCAGAAGATGACGAATGCAATTTCCAGAAGCCAAGGCGCTTTACCGAAAACGGGAGCGAACCGATTGACTTTATGCGGCGGGCGGTTCTTAAAGATTTTTACGGTGATTACACCCGAAAAAACGCCCTCAGCGTTGACGGGGAAAGCGGCTCGTACACAGTAGAGCTTAACGATAATCTTCTGCTGATTATGCTTATAGACAACGGCAACGGAAGAAGCTTTTGCGGACTGTTTGAAAACTCCCTTAAATGGCTCGAAGAACAGATTTCGGACGCAAACGAAAAAGGTCAGATGACCCTTGTCTGCGTTCATCATCCGGTGTTATCTCCAAGTAAGTTTTACGAAACCTTCGCTCCGACCGAAATGCTCGGCGGTCATAAAGAATTTGCCGAGTTACTTTGCAGAAACCGTGTCCGCGCTGTTTTTACGGGACATACGCATATTCAGAATATTCAGAAATACACTTCAGTAAACGGAAACTGGTTTTACGATATTTCAACCTCATCGCTTGCCAACGCCTACGGTAAAATGAGAAAAATTTCCGTCAACTGTGAGAGCGCAGAGTGCATCGTCGAAAGCGTACAGACTGATATTACCGAAAAAACAGGATTAAGCCGCGAAGAGCTTTACAGGCTCAATTCCCCCGGAAATCTCGAAGTTCTTCTGCCGATGATTAACAGGGATTATTCGGCTTTTGTAAAAGAATCCATAGGATTTTTGCCGACTAAACCGCTTGAAAAATATAGATTCCTTATCCGTCCGGCAGCAAAAAAACTCTCTTCGCTTTCGCTTTATTCCGTAGTAAAACTTGCGGGAATTAAAAAGAAACTGACCGAGGAAGAAAGAAATTACGCAAAGAAGCTTCCCGCAAAAGAGGTTGTTTTTGAAATTTGCCGGCACGTTTTCCCCGGCAACGCCCCTTACACGCCGCAAACCGTTGAATACAAGGCGGTTCACGGCCTTTTTGAAAGAGTTGACCGTCTTAACATCAAAAAAATCAGGAAGTTTCTTAAAGGTCTTTCCTTTTGTCCGTATGTCGACGATTTTCTTTATAACAACCGCACGGGCGACGACGACAGCATTACTTTTTATCTTAAATAAACGGAGGTCTGTATGAAACTTACCGTAATCGGCGGCGGAGGTGTACGCTCGCTGTTTCTCGCAAAAAGTCTTGCGCAGAAATCAAAGGAACTTAATATTGACTCCGTTGTCTTTATGGACAATAACGAAAACAAGCTATCGGTTTACGGAAAGATGGCTCAGATTACAGCGCAGAAAATCAATCCCGAGCTTTGCTTTACGCTTACAACCGACGCAAAGCAGGCGGTAACCGACGCGGACTATGTAATAACTACAATACGCGAGGGCGGCGACGAAATGAGGGTTAAGGACGAAAGAATCGCCCTCTCCCGCAGAGTGCTCGGTCAGGAGACAACCGGCGCAGCAGGTTTTTCTTTCGCAATCCGCAGCATGAACGCTTTATCGGAATATTGCGAACTGATAAAGGAATACGCCCGACCGGATTGCAAGGTTTTCAATTTCACTAATCCTGCGGGAGTTGTCAGTCAGACCCTTCGCGATATGGGGTATGATTTTACCTTCGGAATCTGCGACGCGCCGACGGGAATGCTCAATTCCTTTTCACGTCTTTACCACAGACCCGAGGGCAGCGCAAAAGGCGAGGTCTACGGACTCAATCACCTCTCGTTTTTTAAATCAATAACGCTTGACGGGAAAGAGATTATGCCCGAGCTTATTGAAAACGACGAAGCGTATATTAAAACCGATATGCGTTATTTTGAGAAGGATTTGCTAAGGGAAAGGAATTGCATTCTCAACGAATATCTCTATTACTTTTACTACCGTGAAAAGGCGCTTGAGAATATTCTGAACGCTTCCGAAACGCGCGCAGAACAGATATTAAGAATTAACCGTCTTATGACGCAGGAGCTTTCAAAAACCGACGTTGAAAATCATTTTGACAAAGCTCTTGAAATTTTTGAAAAGTACTACGGCGAACGGGAAAACAATTATATGGCGAGCGAAACCGGAGTCAAACGGAAAGAGCCGTGGAAGTTTGACATTTTTAAAGAAGAATCCGGAGGCTACGCCGGAGTTGCGCTTAAATTTATCGAAATTGCAAACAGCAAAGAAACGGGAAGTACAATCATGTGCGTACCGAATAACGGTGCAATTTCGGGTCTTCGCGACGACGACATTGTAGAGATAACCTGCGACATTTCCGACGGAAAAGTAATCCCCCACTTTTTCGGTTCTGTCGACGAACAGAATCTTGAAATTATCAGACGGGTTAAAATCTACGAACGCCTTGCCTCGCAGGCTATCAGGGAAAAGAAAAAAGAAACTGCCGTCGAAGCCTTGACTCTTCATCCGCTTGTCAACTCCTATTCGCTGGCAAAAGAACTTATTAACGATTATCTTGAACTGAACAGAGAATATACAAAAGACTGGTATTGATTACGGAGGTGAAAAAATGGCTGAAAGCACACAGAAGCGTTATGTCAGCCCAAAGGAAACTCTCGCTTACGGCTTTGCCAACAGCGGTCAGGTCTTCGGCTACAACCTTGTTGCCGGGGGTTATCTGTCAATGTTTTTTACAAAAGTCTTTGAAATCCCGCCGGCGGCGGTTTCAACCATGATTTTATTTCTGGGAATCTGGGATACGATTAACGACCCGATTATGGGCGCAATTGTCGACAAAACCAGAACCCGCTACGGCAAGCTTCGTCCGTACCTTTTGTTCGTTCCGCTTCCCCTTGCGGTAACAACGATACTTCTTTTCTCGGGTCCGATTATCCTTTCGGACGTCAAAAGCACCGTAGTCAAGATAGTCTATATGTACATATCGTACTTTATCTGGGAGTTCTTTTACACAATCGGCGATATTCCCTTCTGGGGAATGAGCGCAGCCATTTCGCCCAATCCCGCCGACAGAACCCGCTGTATTTCAAGCGCAAGATTTCTTTCGGGAATTATCGGAGGGCTTTCGACGACGGTTCTCGTTATGCTTATGGATTTAAGCAATAACGGCGTTATCGGTCTTTCGCTTCCCCAGGTTTTCTGCCTTATGTCGGTAATCGCAGGCACATTCGGAATGTCGCTTTTCTCACTTGCGGGTTTTTTCTGCAAGGAAAGAGTCGTTCAGACCGTTAAAGAACCCAGCGTAATTGAAGGCTTCAAAGTAATGTTTCGCAACAAGCCTTTGCTTCTTATCGTAAGCGGAAATATCATCGGCACTCTCAGCGGTCTTGCCGGCGTTTATCAGACGTATTACTTTGCGGAAGTAATAAATATCAATTCGCTCATGCTTCTTGTCGGGCTTCCCGGAACGCTTATCGGATGGGCGACTTATCTCGTTATTCCCAAACTCAAAAAACGCTTTGACAACAGGCAGATTATTTTCCTTAACGGATTCACCCGTCTTGCATTGGCGACCGCTGTATTCCTTATAGGCTTTAAGTTTTACAGCAACGTTAAGGTAATTCTGCCGCTGCTTATGATACGCAACGCCGTTTTCAGCTTCTTTGACACAATCAACAGCGTAATCCCGACCGAGATGATCGGCGACACGGTTGATTACATGGAGTGGAAGACGGGAGAAAGAAACGAAGGAGTTTCCTTCTCGGTACTTACGTTTATCGGAAAGCTCACCGGCTCGGTATCAACTTCCGTTGCAACCGCAATTCTGCCGTTTATCGGGCTTGCTTATAAGAGCGTGGGCGAAAACACCGTAACCGTAAAGGGTGACAACACCGACCTGTGGATCTGGACATTTTTCAGCTTTATCCCGTATGTAATCGGAGTTCTCGGCGTTATCCCCTATTTCTGGTACGATCTGACGGGCGACAAGCTAAGGAAAATCCGTTCCGAGCTGGAAGAAAGACACAAAGCGTTGTCAAAAGAAGTGTCCGGAGGTGAAGCGCATGAATAACAGCTGCCCGAAATGCGGGAAGAAAATCAGTCCGTTCTATTTAAAGGAAAACTGTCCTCACTGCAACGTAAACCTTTTGTATTATAATCTCGAGGAACGGCTTGAAGCCGACGCGAAGGAAGCTCTTCGTCAGGAGCTGAAGCTCAACCGCTTTAAAGAGCTTATTAAATCCTCCTCTGTGGCTTCTCCGCTTCTTATATTCAGGCTTGTTCTGTTTTTCACGCCGCTGGGGTCAATGTGCCTTCCGATGATTAATTCGCTTACTCTCATCAGCGTTATCACGGGATTAATCAAGGGCGAGCTGAATATCGGAGAAAATCTTCTGCCCGTGTTAAGCATGGTTCTGGTTATCGTACTGTCGCTTGCGGTAATTATTAATTCTCTTTTCAGCGCAACAAAGCACGGGCTTATGCGGAATCTGATTTTTTCGCTTGTAAACACCGGCGTATTCGTCGCCCTCGGACTTGTCGCGGGCAACCTCGGTGCAGGGTGGTACATTACGCTCGGAATTTACGCGCTCGAAATCGGTCTGCATTTCCTTTGTGACAGAAAAATAAGACAAAAACAGATAACCGATAAAAACGGAAAGGCGGAAAACGAATAATGAACGAAAGAATAGAAGCCGTTGTTAAGAATATTGAAAAAGTTATCGTCGGAAAGCAGGAAGCGATAGTTAAGGTCGCCTGTGCTTTGCTTGCAGAAGGTCACATACTTGTCGAGGATGTTCCCGGAGTCGGCAAAACCAGACTCATTTCCGCGCTTGCAAATTCAGTTGACGGAAAGTTCAACCGAATCCAGTTAACTCCCGACATCATGCCCTCGGATATAGTCGGCTTTTCGATGATTAACAGTCAGACAAGAGAGCTTGAATACAGGGCAGGCGCGGCGATGTGCAACTTTTTGCTCGCAGACGAAATCAACAGAGCTTCGCCGAAAGCTCAGTCATCGCTTCTTGAAATAATGGAGGAGCATCAGATTTCGCTCGACTCGGTTACGATGCCGCTGCCGAAACCCTTTATGGTAATGGCAACGGAAAATCCGGTCGAAACCTACGGAACTTATCATCTGCCCGAAGCGCAGATGGACAGGTTTTTAATGAGAATATCCATGGGATACCCCGGCTATAATGACGAATTTGACATCGTCAGGCGGAGCGAACAGCCCTATTTTAACGAAAAGCTCTCTCCCGTTATGACGGTTGATGAAGTTCTTGAACATATTGAAAATGTTAAAAAGGTAAGCTGCACCGACAGCATTGTCAACTATGTTTTAATGCTTGTAACCGCCACAAGAAACTCCGAGCTCGTAAAGCTCGGCGCTTCGCCGAGAGCAAGCATAGCCCTTCTCAAAGCCGCAAAAGCCTACGCTTATATTCAGGGAAGGAACTATGTCGTACCCGACGACATAAAGGAAATGACAGGATGCGTTCTTTCCCACAGGCTCATTCTCTCGCCCAAGGGAAAGTCCGCTTTTGACAGCGCCGAACAGGTTGTTAAGCAGATTTCGCTCGGCGTTCAGGCTCCGACAAGATAGGAAAAACAATGCGTAAGACGGTTTTATCTCTCCTCAATTACATAGGCTGCATCGGTCTGGCGCTTTTTGTAACATTGGTTATCGACGGTACAATAGGCATGGTGCTGACCTTTGCGCTTATCATTGCGCTGGCAGTTTCGGTAATAATGACTGTCGCGGTTCGCCGCTTTGTCACCTTAACGCCGGCGTTGGATAAGTCTGCCGTATCGAAGGGTGATAAGCTTTATTACGAAATAAAATTAGCAAATTCTCTGTTTTTACCGGCGCCGATGATTGAAGTCGAAATTGAAAATTCGGCGCATTTTTCCCTTGAAGAAAAAAACACTTTAAGAGGCTCCGTTACGGGAAAAGGCGTTAACACGCTTTGTTTTCCGCTGACTGCCGTTCATTCCGGCAAAGCCCATATCCGTATTAAAAGGGCGGTTCTTACGGATTTCCTCGGCATTTTTTCATTCAGTCTGGAAATTCCGGATGAACTTTGCGATTTAACCGCCGCAATCTACCCGTTTGTCCCCGACGTTTCGGTTCAGACGAGTCTTATTAAAACCGCCTCCCGTTTTATCACTAGCGACGACGAGGAAGAGGAATCCGACGAGTCCTCGGGCGTTCCGACGGGACTTGCGGGCTACGACCACAGAGAATATGTTCCGGGCGACCCGATTAAGAGAATAAACTGGAAGCTGTCTTCAAAGCAGGACGTTTTAATGGTCCGCCTTGACGAAAAAATCAAAGGCTCGGGCAGGACGTTTTTGCTTGACTGTCCTGTTACGGATGAAAACGACGTTTCCCTTACCGTCAGGGATAATGTGATTGAAGGCGCTCTCGCGCTTCTCAATTCGCTTCCCGCAGAAGGAAGGGAAGCCGTATTTTACTATTGCAAACAGGGCTTGTGGATGGAAGCCGATATACGTTCCGGCGCCGATGTTTTCACTCTTCAGGAGGAGCTTTCCGACTTTGAGCCGAGCGAAAACGCTCAGGTGATTCCGACTCAATTGAGCAACGACGGAAAAACACCGATTTGCTTTACTGCAGCCATGAACGGGAAAACCGCTTCGGTCGAACAAATAGCTTCCCTTTTCCCGGACGCAATGATAATATCCTCATACGCTGCCTCGCTTCCCGTGATTACCCCTAATCAGTGGGTTTTGTCAGACGGCTTTGAGCTTAACAAGGTCTGAGGAGGGTAACTATGAATCAACAGTCAAAATCCTTCCTGGGCATCCCGAAAGAAAAACTCAGCGAGTATATTTGTCCGCTGCTTCTTGCGGCGTCAATCTGCTTTGCAAGCTTTTATACGTTCCATAAAATCTCCGCATACGTTCTGACGGTTGTTTTTATTGCGGAAGAAATTTTCCTTTTCCGCCTTTTTGACAAGCTCAGGGCAAAAAGATTCGGCGGCGTTCTTTACGCGCTTATTTTTGCGACTGTGTTTTTTGTTTCCCTTGCGCTTGTAACGGTTCACTCAATGGCATTCGGCTACTTTTCGCCGATACGCTGGTTCTACGCGCAGGACGGAATTGACGATTTTCAGCCCGCTCTGATAGCTGCTCTGTTTATCGGCGGAGGCTTCTTTTTAATTTCCATTGTCTACTACTTTACAATGGTGCGTTACCGCACGCTCGGTTTAATGCTTTGCACCATGTTCCCGTTCTTCTTTTTCGCGAAGCGTTCGGACATTATGCCCGATATTCTTACAACCGTCATAATGCTGCTGTTTCTTGCGGTTATTATTCACAACAGGCGAATAAACAAAACCGACAAAGCCGAAAGCCATGTTAAACTGCAGATTGACAGAGCTTATATAATTTGTATTTCGATTTTCATTCTTATTACCGGCGCTTTGACAATGGCAATCGAAAAGCCGTATTATCAGGCGTTTCTCGAAAAGAATTCAAGACTTTTCAATCCGTTTAATATCGGCGGCGCAGGCTCGGGGAATTACGAGGAACTGTCCGAAACGTCTTCGCCGAGAAACGGTCAGCCGAGCTACAATTACGAGCCGCTTTTCTATTTTGAAACCGCCTCGCAGCAAAAAGAATTTTTCCTGCGCACAAAGTCGTTTGACCTTTTTAACGGAGAAGTCTGGGTTAACGGCGACAAGGGGGAGAATTATTACTACAGCCTTGAGGCGCCCGAATATTCAACCGACGACATTGTGGCCGACATATCGGTTCTTGAAGGAAAAGATATGCCCGGATTATACTCCGTTTCGACCGGCAGACTTTTTGACGAGGATTTTACTCCGGTATATCTTCCTGCTCCGTATTCGGTTATTACCGACGACAGACCCGCTTCCTCGCTTTTATACTATAAACTTGCTTCTGACACTTCGGTTTTCAGGACGATGTCGTTTTATTACACTCCTCCGTTTGACGACAGCATTGTTTTTATCGAACCGAATCCGTTATTATACAATAATGCCCGTGAAATGAATTTCAGCTCGGAAGAATATATCTCTTATCTTAATTCCTTCGCGGGAAGTGATCCGGCAAAAAGGCTTATGGAAGATTATACTCTCGCCCGTAAACAATACACGGATTTATCGAACGTTTCGGAAAAGCTTATCGAACTGTCAGAACAGATTACCGCCGACTGTCACAGCGACCTTGAAAAAGCGGAAAAGCTCGAAAAATACTTTGGCGAAAACGGCTTCGGCTATTCGCTCGAATACGTTCCCGAGGACAATTCAATCGATTATTTTGTCTTTGAAAGCAAAACGGGATACTGCACAAACTACGCTACCGCCATGACTCTTATGGCAAGAGCGTCGGGACTTCCGGCGCGTTATGTCGAAGGGTTTGTCGCTTTTGAAAAGAACGATGAGGGTCAGTTTGTCATAAGGGACGGCTACGCTCACGCCTTTGTCGAAGTGTATATCCCGTCGGCAGGCTGGGTAACGTTTGACCCGACTGTTGCCGGATACAGGGATATCCCCGACGACGGCGAACAGGGCGGTTTTCTCGGAATATTCACAAGGCTTTTCGGCGCGCTGAACAGAATTTCCGTTATAATTATCATTGCAGTTATTGTTCTTTTCTTCTCATTACTCGACAGAATCCGGGAACGCGCAGTGAGAATCCTTCTGCATTTTCTTCCGCTTAACGAAAGAATAATCAGCCTGTATGCCAATCTGTTAAGAAATGTCGGCAATTCTGCCGGCAGGGACTTTTCGGCATATACTCCGGAGATGTTAAAAGAATACCTGCTTGCCGAAAAAGAAACGGCGCCCGAAACGCTCATTTCACTTTTCCAGAAAACAGCTTTCGGCGGTTACGAATGCAGCAGGGCGGAATACCGGAAGGCATATAAGGAATACAGGCGATGCTACAGGCGAATCCGCCGCCCGTTAAAGAACAGGCGCAGTAAAAATAAGCTGCGTCAGGGATAAAACCTTTTGTAAAGACAGTAAGAGTTATTGCTCCGGCGCACGGGATGAGGATATTCGTCGGTAAAAAGTAAAAAACAGGCTGTATAATAAAAATACAGTCTGTTTTTATTTTAAAAACATCTTTACAAGTTCGCATGTTTTCTATAAAATAGTATTGAAATTCTGAAAAGAGGTAATAAATATGCCACTGGTTTTAGCACACAGAGGAGCGAATAAAAGAGCGCCTCAGAACACAGTCCCCGCTTTTAAAAAAGCTGTGGAATTCAATGCCGACGGTATTGAAACGGATGTCCATCTGTCAAAGGACGGCAAAATAGTTATCTGTCACAATTACACTATTGACGCCACTTCAAACGGCAACGGACTTATCAGCGATTACACATGCGAAGAGCTGAAGAAATTCGATTTCGGTTCGTATTTCGCAGACGGCTTTAAGGGCGTTACTCTTCCGACTCTTTCGGAATGCCTTGACGTTGTTAAGAATATGAATCTCATTAACATTGAAATCAAAGCCCCCAAGGAGAAGAACGACCTTGTCAAGCGCACAATAGAAGAGGTTCACAAATACGGTCTGCAGGACAGGGTAATTATTTCCTGCTTTAATCCCGAGTGCATAAGGGAATCAAAGGAAATAGACCCCTCCATAAGAACGGGACTTCTTTACGAGGACAACGAGCTGGGCAGGGAAATAATGTCATTCGGCGTTGAAAAGTACTGCGCGCAGCTTAACGCAAACGCCGCTCATCCCGACAGGAAACTGATTACCGAAGACGAGGTCAAACGCCTTCACGCAATGAATATGCTGGTTAACGTATGGACCGTCAATGAAAAAGAGGATATCCTCAGACTCACCGAATGGGGATGCGATTCACTTATTTCGGATATTCCGGATTATGTAATCAGCGTTTTGCAGGAGAAATAACACAGCCGGACAATGTTGTCATTCCGGCTGCGCAAATCGAAGTAAAAGAATTGATTAATTATTCATATTCCACGGTTGCGGGCGGTTTTGAGGTTATGTCATAAACAACCCTGTTTATTCCCCTGACCTCGTTTGTTATACGGTTTGAAACCTTTGCAAGAATGTCATACGGAATTCTCGCCCAATCGGCAGTCATAAAGTCGTCCGTGGTGACTGCTCTTATGATAATCAGATTTTCGTATGTTCTGTGGTCGCCCATAACGCCTACTGTTTTAACATCGGGCAGCACGCAGAAAAACTGCGACATATTTCTTTCGTATCCGTTTTTCGCCATCTCGTCGCGAAGCACGAAATCCGCATTCTGTAAAAGCTCTATTTTTTCTTTTGTTACTTCGCCTATAATACGCACACCGAGTCCGGGTCCCGGGAACGGCTGGCGCCATACAAGCTCACGCGGGATTCCCAGCTTTTCACCGACTCTGCGAACCTCGTCCTTGAAAAGATTTGCAAGCGGTTCGATAATGCCGAGGAACTGAACGTCGTCGGGAGTTTTAACCCTGTTGTGGTGGGTCTTTATCACATCAGCGTCGCCCTTGCCCGATTCAATACAGTCGGGATAAATCGTACCCTGGGCGAAAAAGCCCTTATCATTCTGCTTTCGGATTTCACTCCAGAAAACATTGAAAAACTCGGTTCCTATAATCTTTCGTTTCTGTTCGGGGTCGCTCACTCCCTTTAATTTTTCAAGGAAGATATCTCCGCAATTGACTCTTACAAAATTCATATCAAAAAGCGAGGTGAAGGTTTTTTCAACGAAATCGCCCTCGTTTTTTCGCATAAGGCCCTGGTCAACGAAAACGCAGGTTAACTGCCTGCCGACCGCTTTTGATAGAAGCGCCGCCGCAACAGAGCTGTCAACCCCGCCCGAAAGACCGAGTATGACATTTTTATTGCCTATCTGTTCACGCAGCTTTTCAACTGTTGAACCGATAAAGTTATCCATAACCCATTCGCCCTTACAACCGCAGATATTGTAAAGAAAGTTATATAAAATCTGCTCGCCGTATTCAGAGTGAGTAACCTCGGGATGAAACTGAACGGCATAGATGTTTTTATTTTTATTCTGCATAGCCGCGCACGGACAGTCGGGAGTGGTTGCAATTACCTCATAGCCTTCGGGAGCTGATGAAATATAGTCGGTGTGGCTCATCCAGACAATGGATTTTTCGGGTATATTTTCGAACAAAGAGGATTTTTCGGCTTTCAGTTCAATTTTGCCGTATTCCGAAACCGGAGCTGTCGAGACAACGCCGTTTTCCATCCACGCTATGAGCTGACAGCCGTAGCAGATGCCAAGCACGGGCACGCCGAGATCAAGTATTTCACGACTGTAATGAGGCGAGGTCATATCGAAAACCGAATTAGGCCCGCCCGTAAAAATAATACCCCTGTATTTATTCTTTCTGATTGTGTCAAGGTCTGTTGTGTAAGGCAAAATTTCCGCATAAACCCTGTTATCACGAACCCGCCTCGCAATCAACTGATTATACTGACCGCCAAAATCAAGAACCAATATTTTTTCCATATTTGTCTCCCAAAATAATTGATAAATACATTATATCAAATCAAGCGTGTATTTCAAGTGAAATACACGCTTTTTTATTACAGAAGGATTATGTTGTGCGCCTTGCAATCCTCGCGCATTTCGTCACTCCAAACCGAGCACTGAACCTCGCCGATATGCGCCTTTTCAAGAAGCAGCATACATAATCTTGACTGACCTATTCCGCCGCCTATTGTCAGCGGAAGCGTGCCGTCAAGTATTCCTTTGTGGAAGGGAAACTGCTCTCTTTCAAGACAGTTTTCACTTTCAAGCTGACGGTGCAAGCTCTCGGCGTCAACTCTTATGCCCATAGAACTGATTTCAAACGCACAACCGAGAACACTGTTCCAAGTCAGAATATCGCCGTTCATTTCCCAATCATCATAGTCGGGTGCCCTGCCGTCATGCTTCTGACCGCTTTTGAGAAGACCGCCTATTTGCATAATAAAGCAAGTGCCGTGAGCCTTTACAATGGCATTTTCTCTTTCTTTCGGTGTCAGGTTGGGATATAAGTCCTCTAATTGCTGAGTTGTAATAAAGAATACGTCCTCGTTCATATCAAACGAAAGTATAGGATATTTTTCCTTTACGGTTATATTTGTTTCAACTATTGATTTGACAATCTTTCTGACAATTTCTTTAAGGAATTCGGTATTTCTTTCCTCTTTTGAAATAACCCTGCACCAGTCCCACTGGTCAACGAACATTGAATGCAGATTGTCGGTGTCGTCATCACGGCGGATTGCGTTCATATCGGTGTAAATGCCCTCGCCGTGAGAATAGCCGTATTTATAAAGAGCCATTCTTTTCCACTTTGCGAGAGACTGAACAACCTCTGCCTCACCGTCAACATTTTTCATTGTGAAATGGACCTTTCTTTCAACGCCGTTTAAGTCGTCGTTGATGCCGCTTGCCTTTGTCACCATAATCGGCGCGGTAACTCTGTCAAGATTAAGCGCTTCACTGAGCTTAACCTGAAATGTATCCTTAACCGTTTTAATAGCTTTCTGTGTTTCTCTCTGAGAAAGCTTGCTTGAATATTCTTCGGGGTAAATCATTTTTATTCCTCCTTAAAAGTTAACCATATATTTTTCAATTTCCCACGGCGTAACTCTGGTTCTGTATTCGTCCCATTCTGCCTTTTTGCCTTTGATATAGTTGTCAAAAACGTGTTCGCCGACGGTTTCTTTTATAAAGGCGTCCTTTTCGGCTTCCGTAATTGCTTCTTCAAGGCTTCCCGGCAGACATTCGATACCGTTTTTCTTTAACTGCTCATCGGAAAGGACAAAAACATTTTCATCATAGGAGGGCTTCGGTTTAAGTCCCCTCTTTATTCCTTCAAGCCCCGCCGCAAGGCAGAGCGCCATTTCAAGATAAGGGTTACAGGTCGGGTCGGGGCAGCGAAGCTCGACTCTTGTACCTTTTCCTCTTGAAGCGGGAATACGCACAAGACAGCTTCTGTTTGAGGTTGACCAGACAATATAGCTCGGCGCTTCATAACCGGGAACAAGCCGTTTATAGGAGTTGACAGTCGGGTTTGAAAAAACAGCGATACCCTTGATATGCTCCATAATTCCGGCAATAAACGAATACGCCTCTTCGGAAAGTCCGAGCTCGCCGTCCGGATTATCAAATACATTCTTACCCGTTTTAATATCGTAAAGGCTCATATTCGTATGCATGCCGCTGCCGTTAATTCCGTAAACGGGCTTAGGCATAAAGGTCGCGTGAAGATTGTGCATTGTCGCAAAGGTTTTGACAACATGCTTGAAGGTCATAACTCTGTCTGCGGTCAGAAGACCGTCGCCGAACTGAAAGTCGATTTCGTGCTGACCTGCCGCAACCTCGTGATGGGAAGCCTCAATTGTAAAGCCCATTTCCGTAAGAGCAATACAGATATCTCTTCGACAATTCTCGCCGTGGTCAATGGGGTTCAGGTCAAAATATCCTGCTTCGTCACCCGTTTCCATAGTCGGTCTGCCGTTTCCGTCAAGCTTGAAAAGGAAGAATTCGCATTCAGGACCGACATTGAAGCCGTAACCGAGCTTTTTCGCCTCATCCATAACCTTGATAAGTATATTTCGCGGGTCACCCTCAAACGGGGTTTTATTGTCCGATTTATATACCGAGCATATAAGCCGTCCCGTCTGATATTGCTGATGCTTTCTCCACGGGACAATTGCCCAGGTGTCATAATCGGGATGCAGATACATATCGCTTTCGTCTATACGGACAAAACCGTCGATTGATGAGCCGTCAAACATAATCTCATTGTCAAGCGCTTTTTCAAGCTGCGAAACAGTAATTGCCACATTTTTCATTATGCCGAACAAATCCGTAAACTGCAGACGGACAAATTCAACATTGTTTTCCTTTGCGCTTTTTAAGATTTCTTCCTTTGTCATACTTTTTCCTCCTCACATATTTTTGATTCTTTCGGCGGCAAGTGCGGTTTCCTCCTCGCTGCCGAAGGATGTAAAACGAAAATAGCCGTCAGCATTTTTGCCGAAGCCGATACCCGGAGTTCCAATAATCTGATGCTCGTTCAGAAGATAATCGAAAAACTCCCAGCTTGTTTTGTTTTCAGGGCATTTTACAAAAAGATAGGGGGCGTTTTTTCCGCCGCAATACCAAAGCCCGATACTGTCAAACGCGGCTGCCAGAATTTTTGCGTTTTTCTTGTATACGCTAAGGTTTTCCTTAATCTGTTTCTGACCCTCGGGCGTAAAGACAGCCGAAGCGCCTTTCTGAATGATATATGAAACGCCGTTTGTTTTTGTTGTACGGTTTCTTATCCACATTGAGTTAAGATTCATATTGCCTCTTTCAAGCTCTTTCGGAATAACCGTGTAACCGAGCCTTGTTCCCGTGAACCCTGCGGTTTTTGAAAGCGAGCAGATTTCAATCGCACATTCTCTTGCGCCCTCGATTTCAAAAATACTGTGGGGAATTCGCGTATCTTCAATGAACGCTTCATAAGCTGCGTCAAAAAGAATTACCGAGCCGTTTTTATTTGCATGTTCAACCCAGGCGGCAAGCTTTTCCCTTGTGAAAACTGCGCCCGTAGGATTGTTCGGCGAACAGATATAAATAATATCTGCTTTTATTTTTCCGTCGGGATAGGGGACAAAGCCGGTATTTTCGCCTGACGGAAAATGTATTATTCTTCTTCCTGCCATAATATTTGCATCAACATAAGCAGGGTAGGCAGGCTCAATTATGAGTGCGGAACTGCTTTTATCGAATAAATCCTGAATATCGCCCAATTCGTCGCTTGCGCCGCTTGAAACAAAGACCTCGTCAGGCTCAATTTGAATATTTTTCCCTTTGTAGTAATCGGAAATCTCTTCTCTCAAAAACGGAGCGCCGCATTCGGGCATATAGCCGTGAAATGTGTCCGCAGACGCCTGGTCGTTCACGGCGCTATGAAGCTCGCTTATGACTGCTTCGCAAAGCGGCAGTGAAACGTCGCCTATACCAAGATGCAAAAGCCGTTTGTCGGGATTATCCTTTTGATACGCTTTGACTTTTTCGGCAATATTAAAGAACAGGTATGATTCATTAAGTTTTGCATAGTTGGTATTAGGAATTAACATATAACGCTTTCTCCCTCATAAATGGTTTCGGCGGGGCCGGTCATCTGAACATTGAAACTGTCCGAAACTGTTATTTTCAATTCTCCGCCGTCAAGGACTACCTTAACGGGCGTATCAGGCTTGCAAACGCCCTCCTTCACACAAGCCGCAACACTTGCGCACGAGCCTGTTCCGCAAGCAAGTGTTATTCCGCTTCCCCGTTCCCAGACTCTCATTCGGATTTTATCGTGTGATATAACCTCGACAAATTCGGCATTTACTCCGTCTGGAAATAACGGGTTTTTTTCAATTTTCGGACCGATTATTTCAAGTGGTATTCCGTTGATATTATCGGTAAAGAAAACTGCGTGGGGATTACCTACTGAAACGGGTATGAACGAAAGCATTCCACCGTCAATTTCAATATTCATTTTGTCGAAAACTTTGGCTTTTCCCATATCTACCGTAGCTTCGGTTACCTTGCCTTCGGCAACGGAAAGAGCGAGCGTTTTAATCCCCGAAAGGGTTTCGACGGTTATTGCGGTTTTATTCGTATAGTTTTTATCGTAAACATATTTTCCAACGCATCGGATTCCGTTTCCGCACATTTTCGCTTCGCTGCCATCGGCGTTGAATATTCTCATTTTAAAATCTGCGATTTCGGACGGAGAAATAAAAATCATTCCGTCAGAGCCCGCACCGAAATGTCTGTCCGAAAGCTTAATACAAAGCTCTCTGATATTTTCGGGAACAACGCCGAAAACATAAAGATAATCGTTTCCTAGCCCGTGCATTTTTGTAAATTTCATTTTTACTCCTGATTGTTTGATTTCTGAAATGCCGCCCCTACAAATCCCTTGAAAAGCGGATGCGGCTTATTCGGTCTTGACTTGAATTCGGGATGGTACTGAACGCCTATGTAGAACGGTCTGTCGCTCAATTCAACCGTTTCGACAAGAAGTCCGTCGGGCGAAATACCGCTTAAAGTCAAGCCGTTTTTCGTAAACGCCTCACGATAGTCATTGTTAAATTCGTAGCGGTGGCGGTGGCGTTCGCTGATTTCGTCATTCTCATAAAGTGATTGAATGACAGTTCCGTTTTTCAGTACACACGGATATGCGCCAAGTCTTAATGTTCCGCCCTTATCAATGTCGTCGCTTTGTCCCGGCATAAAATCAATTACCTTGTTTTTACACAATTCGTTAAATTCTCCCGAATCGGCGTCGGCAATACCGAGAACATTTCTTGCATACTCAATGACGGCAATCTGCATACCGAGACAAATGCCAAAATAGGGAATACCGTTTTCCCTCGCATACTGTGCAGATAGAATCATTCCCTCAATTCCTCTGTTGCCAAAGCCGCCGGGGACAATTATTCCGTCGAGTCCGTCAAGAGTTTCACCGACATTTTCCTTTGTGATTTCTTCCGAATCAATCCAGCGGATTTTAATATGGGTGTTATGGAAATACCCAGCGTGTCTCAACGCCTCCGCAACGGAAAGATATGCATCGTGAAGTTCGACATATTTCCCGACAAGACCGATATTAACCGTATAGGGTCTTGATTTGATTTTTTCCACCATCTGCTCCCATTCCGACAAATCGGGTTTGGCAGTTTCAAGCCCGAGTTCACGGCAGACAATCTCTGAAAAATGCGATTTTTCAAGCATTAACGGAGCTTCATAAAGATTAGGCAGAGTAATGTTTTCAATAACGCAGTCGGGCTTAACGTTACAGAAAAGCGAAATCTTTTTGAAGATTGATTCCTCAAGCGGCTCGTCACAGCGAAGCACAATTATATTCGGCGCAACACCCATTCCCTGAAGCTCTTTTACGGAGTGCTGAGTCGGTTTGGATTTGTGCTCCTCGCTTCCGTGAAGATATGGGACAAGCGTCACGTGGATAAACAGACTGTTTTCTCTGCCGACCTCAAGTGAAATCTGCCTGATTGCCTCGATAAACGGCTGAGATTCGATATCGCCTATCGTTCCGCCGATTTCAGTTATTACAACATCCGCATTCGTTTTTTTGCCGACACGGTAAACAAACTCCTTTATTTCGTTTGTGATATGCGGAATTACCTGAACGGTCGAACCCAGATATTCGCCGCGGCGTTCCTTATTAAGAACATTCCAGTAAACCTTGCCCGTTGTTAGATTTGAGTATTTGTTAAGGTCCTCGTCAATAAATCTTTCGTAATGACCGAGGTCAAGGTCTGTTTCTGCGCCGTCATCAGTAACGTAAACCTCACCGTGCTGAAACGGGCTCATTGTACCCGGGTCAACATTTATGTACGGGTCAAGCTTTTGCGCCGCAACCTTAAGCCCTCTTGATTTCAATAATCTGCCGAGCGAAGCCGCAGTAATGCCCTTGCCGAGTCCCGAAACAACGCCGCCTGTTACGAAAATATACTTTGTCATTTTTATCACCTTAGTCCCAGGAAGTTGTGTTAAAGCAATATTCGCATACGTCATCTCTGCCGGAATTGATGAACTGACCGTTGGGGCTTTTCGGCTGAATATTGCTGTTATCTCCCTCGGCAATTTCTTTAATCTCTATCATATGAAATATTGGTGAAATAATTGTTTCTGTTTTCATAATAAACCTCCGTAAAAATGAGCGAAGGGCACCATTGATGTTCCCACCAATGACGCCCTTGCCTTGGGTTGTATCACTATGACGATAAACGCCAATAGCTTCTTTTTAAGTCGGCATTAAACCACGCCCTGCGCAATCATTGCGTCAGCGACCTTTTCAAAGCCGGCAATATTTGCGCCCGCGACATAGTCGTTTTCAAGACCGTATTTTCTCGCCGCGGCATCTATATTGTGATAAATGTTAATCATAATGTTCTGAAGCATATGGTCAACCTTTTCAAATGACCAGTAAACTCTTTCGGAGTTCTGGCTCATTTCAAGAGCAGAGGTTGCAACGCCGCCTGCGTTAGCCGCCTTGCCGGGAAGGAAGAGAATGCCGTTTTTCTGAAGATATTCGGTAGCGTCTCTTGTGGTGGGCATATTTGCGCCCTCGCACACTGCGATAACCCCGTTTTCAACAAGCTGTTTTGCATCCTCAAGATGCAATTCGTTCTGAGTTGCACAGGGAAGAGCAACATCGCACTTAATCTGCCAGACGCCCCTGCCTTCGTGATATTCGGCCGACGGACGAGCCGCGGCATATTCGGTAAGACGGGCTCTTTTAACTTCTTTAACCTCTTTGAGAAGAGCAACATTGATACCGTCCTTATCATAAATCCAGCCTGTTGAATCCGATACCGTGACAACCTTTGCGCCCATCTGAGTTGCTTTTTCAACTGCATAAATCGCAACATTTCCCGAGCCCGAAACGCAAACTGTTTTACCTGCCATATCATGACCGTGGCACTTGAGCATTTCTTCCGTTATATAAAGAAGACCGTAGCCTGTCGCCTCTGTCCTTGTAAGCGAGCCGCCGTACGAAAGACCTTTTCCCGTAAGTACGCCCTCATATCTTTTCTGAATTCTCTTGTACTGACCGAACATATATCCGATTTCACGTCCGCCGACGCCTATATCGCCTGCGGGGACGTCTGTATTTTCGCCGATTACTTTACAAAGCTCGGTCATAAAGGACTGACAGAACATCATAATCTCTCTGTCGCTCTTGCCCTTCGGGTCAAAATCCGAGCCGCCTTTACCTCCGCCGATAGGAAGTCCCGTAAGCGAATTTTTGAAAATCTGTTCAAATCCAAGGAACTTGATAACCGAAAGCGTAACGCTCGGATGAAGTCGTAAGCCCCCCTTGTACGGACCGATTGCGGAGTTGAACTGAACACGGTACGCGCGGTTAACGTGAACCTGACCGTTATCATCAATCCACGGGACACGGAAACGGAAAATTCTTTCCGGCTCAACAAGTCTTTCAAGAAGAGCGAGTTTCCTGTATTTTTCCTCGTTTGCTTCAATTACCGGACGAAGCGAATCAAAAACTTCGCTTACAGCCTGTAAGAATTCAGGCTCGTTACCGTCTCTTTTCTTCAAAAACTCCATTACTTCGTCAACATATGCCATAATTCTTCTCCTTTTTGTAACAAAAGAAAAGACGCCTTCAGTGCATTAAAAACACTGAAGACGCCCTTGCCTTCTATCTGATTTATGAGGCTATATTACACCCATTTTTTACATTTGTCAACAAGTTTTTTCTTGACACGAAAAAAATGATAATGTATATTATTTGTATGAGCAAAGGCGTTCATTAAATACGGGATTTCCCTGCGTTTAATGAGCGCATTTTAGTTTGAAAGAAGGTTTCGTTATGAAATATACCAAGGAAGAGGTTATGCAGTTTTGCGTTGAAGAGGACGTCAAGTTTGTCCGTCTTGCTTTCTGCGACGTTTTCGGCAGGCAGAAAAATATCTCGATTTTAGCCGACGAGCTGCCCCGCGCTTTTGAGTTCGGCATTACAATAGACGGCTCGGCAATTTCGGGTTTCGGAGCTGAAATCCATTCGGATTTACTGCTTCATCCCGACTGTGACACACTCTGCGTACTGCCGTGGAGACCCGAGCATGGCAAGGTTGTAAGAATGTACTGCTCGATTACCTATCCCGACGGGAGACCTTTTGAATGTGACACGAGAGCTATTCTCATCAGGGCGATTGAGGACGCGGAAAAAGCAGGATATGAATTCCGTTTCGGCGCGGAACAGGAATTCTATCTTTTCAAGCTTGACGAAAATGATGATCCGACAAACATTCCCTACGACAATGCGGCATATATGGATTTGGCTCCTCAGGACAGAGGCGAGAACATCCGCCGTGAAATCTGTCTGACTCTTGAACAGATGGGAATTAAACCCGAAAGCTCTCACCACGAGGAGGGCCCCGGACAGAATGAGATTGACTTCCGCTATTCCGACCCGCTCACAGCCGCCGATAATGTAATGACGTTCCAGACGGTTGTCAATACCGTTGCCAAGCGTAACGGACTGTACGCCGACTTCTCGGCGAAACCGCTTGAGAATCTTCCCGGCAACGGCTTTCATATTAATTTTTCAGTTCTGTCGGAAAAAGAAAACAATATTATGCCCTATATAATTGCCGGCGTACTCAATAAGGCGGTCGAAATGACGGCTTTTCTTAACCCGACCGAAAAATCGTACGACAGACTCGGCAATAACAAGGCGCCGAAATATGTTTCATGGTCAAGTGAAAACCGCTCCCAGCTTGTAAGAATACCTGCCGCATACGGCGAATACAAAAGAGCCGAGCTTCGCTCGCCCGACCCGACGGTAAACCCGTATATCGCCTTTGCCTTGATTATTTATGCCGGTCTATACGGAATGGAGAATAATCTTGATTTGCCGTTCGTTGCGGATTTCAATCTTTTTACGGCGACCGAAAAGGAGCTTGAAAAATTTGAAAAGCTTCCTTCAACGCTTGACGAGGCGAAAAGGATTGCTCTTGAAAGCGAATTCATTAAAAAACATGTCCCCGAAAAGATACTTGAAATACTAAAATAATTCTAATCAAAAACAACTGAAAGGGAGGGAGCATTACGGAGTTTGAAGAACGCGTTTACAGCGTACTGATTGTATCCTCAGGAGAAAAATTCAATAATGAAACGGCGTTGATGCTCCCCAAAGCATTATATAATCCCGTTTCGTTTGCAACAGATTTAAGCGCTGCAAAAAGGATGAAGGCTCAGAGGCATTTTGATTTCATCATAGTTAATTCACCGCTTTCCGACGGTTTCGGAACGGATTTTGCAATTGATTCGGGAATGGCTAAAAACACGGTTGTGCTTCAGCTTGTCAAGGCGGAGCTTTATGATGAAATATATGAAAACAATTCGGCATACGGTGTTTTCACCTTGCCCAAGCCGATTTCAAAGCAAAGTATGATTAACGCCCTGCATTGGATGATAACAACCGTCTCAAAGGTTGCCCGCCTTGAAAGCAAAGCCGTTTCAATTGAGGACAAAATGCAGGAAATCCGCCTCGTCAACAAGGCAAAATGGCTACTTATCGATAAAGAAAAAATGGGCGAGCCCGAAGCTCACCGTTATATTGAAAAAAACGCTATGGACCGTTGCGTACCAAGGCGTACGGTTGCCGAGGAAATAATAAAAAAATATTCTTAATTACAGTAGCACTCAGAATCCGGACAGGTGATTAAGAATACACTGACTTTATAAGAAAAGGCCGTATCTCCGCACAGGATACGGTCTTGTTTTTTTATAAAACAAAGTGGTGGAATCGGACAAAAACACGCTCTGTTTTAAAGCGGTTTTTTCAGTGGTGGTCAAAAATTTCCAGGCAGCACGAACTGTTAATACTACCCCGGTACTACAAAACCACATACGAAAAATATTAAAAACCTTTCATTTTTCAAAGTTGCATTTCAAGTCGAAACCATCTTCAGAATACCAAACAGCCATTTAAGAAAAAAGCAAAAGTTTAACGGGAGAACCAAGTCGGTTCTCCCGTGTTTTTTATAAACCAAAAAGCAATAAAAACTCTGTAACAACTGCAACCGTGTCGGTTATACGATTTGATACAGTTTTCTGTCAATGATAGCCGCGTCAAATCCGTCAACAACCGTATCGCCGTTGACATCTGCCTTTGCTTCCTGACTTGAGGTCATTTCAGTTTCGCCTACGGATGCCGCCATTACAAACGCAACGTCGTTGACATCAAAGAAACCGTCCTCGTTGACATCGTAATTTGCGACTGTAGGAACAATTCTGTTACCTGCTATATTGGTTTGAGTCGCAGGGGTTGTTGTTCCGTCAAGGAAGAAATCCTTTGCAAACGTAAGAGTATAATACGAATAACTGTCCGCCTCGATGAAGTCGCCTGCATTTGTCCAGCTGAGCGAAATGCTGACAGGTTTTGTTGAACTGTTTGTGCGAAGAATATCACCTGCGCCGATACTGTTTGCAGTTATCTGACCGCCCCAGATGTTAACATCGCCGTAAGCCAAACCGGGCTTGGTGGTGCCGGTAGGAGGAACACATGTGCCGCCGCCGATACCTGCGCCGTAATAGGTTGTTCCGTTGTCTATTATGCTGCCGCCCTGAGCGTCAATCTCACCGCCATAGATTGTAATTTCAAACTGTTTGTTTGTAGTTCCGGTGACATTGTAGCCCGAACCGATACCTGCTGCGCCGTAACCGCCTATTGCAGTAATCTTACCGCTGTGAATAGTAATCTGACCGCTCCTTAAACCGCTGCCGATACCTGCGCCGCCGTGAGCAGTGGAAGCCTCTGAGCCCTGTGCATAAACCGTCGCACGTGCAATTTCAATGCTTGTTGCGCAGTTCAGTGCGCCGCCGATACCTGCGCCGCCGTAATAACCGGTTGCGTAAATTATACCGCCGAGGATGTGGATTTCACCGGCAGCATCGGTCCCCGAACCGCCGATTCCCGCAAGAGCTGTTGTGCCCGATGCCGGAGGTGTGTTGCGGAATTTACCTGTGTTTTCTTTCTGGCCGTAGATATAAACAGCTCCCGAAGCGCCGACTGTGATATTCTGTGCCCGAAGCGTTGCTCCGTCACAAAGAATAATATGCGATGTGCCGTTAACATTGATAGCTCGGGTTATTGTTGTGTCAGCATTTACTACATACCAACCGCCATCGTTCAGATAAACTGCACTTGCATCCGTCAGTACAGTGTAGCTTGTGCATGCAAGTCTGTTGCCGAAGCCGTCATAGTATTCTACGAAATTAGTCGCAGGAACAATTGTAGTGTAGCCGTTAAGCGGAATGTCAACTAGATTTGTCGTTCCGCTGTAGAAGAAATCGTTTTCAAGAGTTATGTTTGCCTTATAAATCGTAGCATAATAACTGTCGGATGCATTTGTCCAGTTAAGCGTTACGCTGTAGCCGTCGCCATTTGCTGCAGCCATATCTGCGCCGACAAAACCGTTTGCCGTTATATTACCGCCGTTGAATGTAACCGAACCGCTGTTGCCGCCGCCGATAGCCGCCGCGTTAACGCCCGATTCAACCGTGATAACACCGCCGTTGATATTGATTGTACCTGCATCCTCGCCGTTTGAAACGCCGATACCCGCTGTATTGTTATCGGGAAGCGTAACCTCAAGTGCTCCCGTTCTGCCCGACTGAGCATAAATATTAAGCGTTGCGCCGTCGGGTACTTCAATACCCTTGACTGCAGTAAGCGTTACGCCGTCGCAGAGAATAAGATTAACCGTTCCGCTGACTGATATTCTTGAATTAACCGTTGTATCGTCCGTTACGGCGTACCATGTATTTGAAAGAGCAGTCGTACTGCTGTCAACAGTGTAATATGCCGTACAGGTCTGAGCATCGCCGTTTTCGTCAATATAGCCGACAGCAGGAATTGCCTGGAAATCTGCAATAATATCCGTATCGCTTCTTAAAACATATGAGAAATCAAACGGGAAACCGTCAACGAGCCAGCCGTTGAAAATGAAACCAAATTTTTCGGGGTTTGACGGCTGTGTTGCGCTCATACCGTTCTTTACCGTTTGGTAGGGGAACAGCTCCGTTACACCGTCGGTATCAAGGAAACGAACTGTCAGGTCAACATCGGGGATAATTGTTACGCCGTTGATATTCGAGGCTGTTGCCGCCGTTGTTGTTCCGTCAAGGATAAAATCCTTTGCGAATGTTACAACGCCTGTGTAACCGTCCGAATTATACGTATCCTCGTTTGAAGTCCAGTTAAGGGTAATCACGCAATCCTGATTCGAATAAGTCGGCGAGTCACCGATTCCGGTACCGTTTGTACCTGCAGCCGCAATAACAGTACCGCCGTTAATTGTGACTGCCTTCATCGGCACGTTATCTCTTGCGCCGATGGCTGCGGAATTGCGACCGCCCTCTGCCGAAACATAACCGCCGTTAATGACTATCGGCTGAGCGGAGCTATCCTTTGCCCTGCCTCCGATACCGGCATGATAACCGCTTGAAGCAGCGCTGACATAACCGCCGTTTATTGTAATTGAATCAAAGACTGCCGAGTAACCTGCGCCTATTGCGCTTCCGCTTGAAGATGTGGCTGTAACGTTGCCGCCGTTAATGACGATTACCGTATTGTCGCCTGAATTCTGGCTGTTGTAAGCCGAACCGATAGCCGCTGAATATGTGCCCGCGACAGCGTTAACCTCGCCGCCGTTAATTGTGATATTGCCGCCGCCGTGATTGCTTCCGCCGCCGATAGCCGCCGCGTACGTCGAAGCCTTGGCGTTGATAACACCGCCGTTAATTGTGATATTGCCGGGAACAGCGTATGACACGCCGCCGATAGCCGCATTGTTGGCGTCAGGGCTCTTACAGTTGAGTTCACCCGTACTGCCTGACTGAGCGTAAATATTCAGAGTATTGGAACCTGTACATGTTATTCCCTTGGGAACATCAAATACACAGCCGTCACTGAGTATGATATTGACTGTTCCGCTTATAACCAATCTTTTTGCAAGACTGATTTCGCCTGAAACAACATACCAGCCGCTTGAAAGCGTAACAGCTTCACCGGTAGTTTCAATATATTCATAGCTGCCCTGCGTCTTAACCTGTGAAACGCCGTTTGCGTCAATGTAGTGAACATCGCCGCCTTCAACCCAGTGAGCGCGAAGAACGGTATTGGCGGTAATCGGAGTTGAGAAGTCGAATGCAACGCCGTTAAGACGCCATTCAACAAATCTATAACCCGTCTTTGTGGGGTTGTTCGGTCTCGCAACCGTCTGACCGTCAACTGTTCTTATCTGTGAATAAATCGGAGTTGAGTCCGTTTCGTCATAGAAATCAACGGTATAGACATTTGACGTGCAAGGAACAATTCTGTTGCCGTCAATATTGTCGGGTCTAGCAACTGTATTTGTACCCTGAAGAACAAAGTTGTTCTGGAAATTGATTGTGTTTGCATTGTAATTTGTGGCAAAAATCGAACTGTCCGACGAGGTCCAGTCGAGATTTACAACCGCCTTGCTCGCATCGGGAGCGCCGATACCGTAATAAGTTGTGGTAACATGAGTGCTTGAATTTGTGTATGAATAAGCAGTTGCCGTGACAGTACCTCCGCTGATATTAACGGTTGAAACTCCGCTTCTTGAAGCATTGGAGCCGCCGATAGCAGCCGAATATGCGCCGCCTGTTGCAATAACGGTGCCGCCGGTGATATCAACTCTTGAGCCGATGCCCATATATCCGTCGCCTATTGCCGCTCCCTGAACGCCCTTTGCGGTAACCTTACCGCCGTTAAGGGTGATATAGCCGCCTGCCGAGTATCGGCCGCCGCCGATACCTGCGGCATAGTTTGAAGCCGTTGCCGTTATCTCACCGCCGTAGATAAATATGTTACCCGATTTTTCCGTGGTATTGGCGTCTGTCTTGGCGTTTGAACCGATTGCCGCATTACCGTCACCGGGATATGAGCAAATAAGTTTACCCGTATTGTTTGTCTGACCGAAGACGGTCAGGGTGTTTCCTTCTTCAATACGGATACCGCCGTTATTGAGATTGAGCGTATATCCGTCACGAAGAATGATTCCGACATCGCCCTGGATTGTAATTCTTGTATTATACGTTGCGCCTGAGCCGACTACGTAATAACCGTTTGTAAGCGTTGTGGGAAGATTCGTTGAACAAATTTCGGTGTATGCATTTCCGGCAAGAGTTTCAGTAACACCGGTCGTACCAATATAAGAAACCGAATAGTGCTGGTCCCATTTTGCAAGAACATCAATGTCACTTGATACTGCCGTATTGAAGTTATATGCCGAGCCGCCTGATTCCCAGCGTACAAAGGTATAACCCGTTTTTGTCGGGTTTTCGGGTTTGACGGGAATACCGCCCGGGATAACCTTAATCGGCGAAGCGACAGGCGTCACACCGTCGTCGTCATAAAGATTGACATAGTTATAAGGACCGTTATAGGCGTGAATTGTCTGTCCCGCAATATTTTCGGGAGTTGCCAATACGGGCTGCGTGCCGACCTGAAAATCGTTGAGAATCGAAATATCAGATGAGGTGTATTCCGTAGCATAAATGCTGTCGGTCGTACTTGTCCAGTCAAGAACAGTTGACGAACCGCCTATTGAGCCGTTAGCCGTAACATTACCGCCGTTTATTTCAACAGCGCCTATAGTTCCTCTGTATTCCAGTCCGCCGCCGGTAATATAAACGCCGTACTTACCAAAAGCTTCACCCTTGGTGCCGTTTGCGTCAACGTGAGGCGTTGCCGTAACCGTACCGCCGTTAATTGTAATATTGCCGCACGCCGTAAGATAACCGCAGCCGATAGCCGCAGCGTAATGACCGCTCGAAGCGGTAACCGTACCGCCGTTGATTTCAATCGTACCCCAGCTGCCGCCGACGGCTGTGCCGGTTTTTCCCGCACCGCCGATACCTGCGCCGTTGGAGCCGCCCGTTGCAGTAACCGTACCGCCGTTAATAATAAGCGAGCCGGTAACGCTGGCGTTATTGTCGTTGTAGGAGCCGCCGATACCTGCGCCGTTCGTGCCGCCGCTTGCCGTAACGGTGCCGCCGTTGATTGTGATAACGCCCGAGCCGGTAATGCCGGTATGCTCATATTCGCCTACCGCATTAACGGTACCGCTGTTAATAATAAGCTGACCGTTAACCTTAATGGAGTCTGAACGGTTTGACTGATACACCTGATAAGCGGATATTGCTTTAAGCGTACCGGTACCTGCCGACTGACCGTAGATATTAAGCGTTGCGCCGGGATTAACAACCAATCTGTCCCTTGATTCAAGGGTAACCCCGTCGCAGAGAATCAAATCTGCGTTACCCGAAACATAAATCGCACCGAAAACCGAAATGTTCGAGTTAACAACATATACGCCGTCACTCAATGTGCAGTAGCTGCCGCCCGTAAAAACCGTGTAATCGGTAACGGAATGTGATATGCCGTTTTCGTCGACGTAGCTGACCGCATCAAGCGCAGCGATATTCACGGTGAATACGTTGCACAAAAACAGAAGACAAATGACAACTGCCATTATTTTTCTTAATCTGAAATTATTCATAAACCCACCTCATAGCATCAGAGTTTAATATACCATTACACTTTAATAATATAAAAAAGAATGTCCTATATCAATTAGGACATTCGGGTAGGTTTGGGATATTCAACTGTTTTTTTCGGTCTATTCGGATTTTTCCTCATCAATTCCGAAAATTCTGAACAGCTCAATGCGGCTGTTTATACCGAGCTTTTTATAAAGCTCCGATGTATGATTTTTAACCGTGGACTCAGACACGCCGAGCTCACCTGCTATCTGACGTCTTGTTTTTGCGGCTAAAAGCAGAATTGCGATTTCCTTCTGTCTCGGGGTGAGATTGTATTTGCCGAATCTGTCCGTCTGCTCAACCTTTTCAATAATAAACGTCATATCGTCATTATGTATCTGCTCAATCCATTCGGATGAGAAAAGATACTTAAAGCTGAACGGCGAAAGAATAAGCAACCCGATAACAACAACGAGAAAAGCAACAAGTGTTGCATAGGGCATAAGCGCGGGGAAATAGTCCTCAAAAACATCATCGGAGAAATAGCAAAGCGGAGAAACAAGGACAAAAATCACGGTGCATTTTTTCAACAGCTTATAGCTTGCAAACCGCCTCTGGGCGCAGGCAAGCATATAGATACACAGCGGCCAACCGATTACGGAAAGCCCCGAGAAAAGATGCATCATATTAAAAGATGCCGATGATTTTCCGAAAGCGGTAAAAAGTCCCGTTGTGACGGAAAACACAAAGCACAGATTCCATATATGCCATACATTAAGCCTTAAGGTTTTAAGTCCGACATAAAGCAATACGCCCGAAATCAGAAGTCCTGCAAGCAGGAAACGGTATTCGGGTCTGTTATCGCTGTCAAGATTTCCCCATAAATACCCATCAATCACGAAATATCCGATAAAATATGCGAACGCCCAGTAAAGTCCCTTTGTGTCTTTTTCATCAGAACTCTCCTTGACCTCAAAGTCATTTTCCTTAAACATAAGAAGGCATACGCACATAGCCGCCATAACAACAAGGGGAAGTATCTTAGTCCACAAAAGAGAGTTTGCAGTATCGGTATCAATATATCTTATAAACGCATTTGCAAAATACATAATTACAATGCCGACAAGTCGCTCGACATTATTTACCGCAAAGGCGTAGCCGCACCTTGCGCTTGTTACGCAGCCTCCGAGTCCGATATAGGCAATAATCGCAAAAATTAAACGTAGATTTCCCGCAGGCATAAATGTAAACGGTACAAATCCGATTGCAGCAACCAGAACGCTTATGCGTACAAGCGGTTTGAATTTCGGCGTCCACAAAAGCATCACAATAAGCGACGCAAGACCGTACGCCGCAGTAACAAACACAGAACCCGAAATCCCGAAATAACCTGTTCCCAGAGGCATAAAATGCCCTCTGAGCGAATACAGAATAAGCTCAAATGAATATGCCATAAAATAGCAAAATCTTGAAATGCGAACGTTTTTCAGACTCATGCTTTCACTGCTGAACGCTACGCTCTTAAACCAATTATTCACTTTTAAGGATTGCGCGCCTTCGCTCTTTTTCATTTAACCAATTCCCTTGCGTTTAATTAAAAGCGGACAGAAAAGGAGATTTGCGGTATGCTTTCGGCTTGATTATACTTTATTCATTTTCCTCTGTCAATCCGTGAGCGATAATCTTCAGTTTCTCTGTTTGAAGCTTTATGTGCTGTACGGCTTGTTTCAAGTATTATGTATAGTGAGCCGATACAATTACCTGTATCTATTGTGGTCATAATTGTGGTCATTTCGGAATATTTTACCATTTATTTCCATTTGATTCTGGGCAGAAAAATCCTGAAACCCGTCTGTTTCAAGGGTTTCAGGATTTTTCTTGAGTGCGCCGGAAGGGACGGGGATTTGCACGCAAATCCCGATTGCTCGGCTTTCACCTTCGCAATTCGTCGCTGAAAACGCTTCCCCGAAGCGTTTTCTTTACGCTCCGACCCTCTCAGGGTTCGAGTCCCTTACCCTGAAACAAAAAAAGAAGAACCCAAGCAGAAGCTTGTGTTCCTCTTTTGGCGCGCTGGAAGGGACTCGAACCCCCGACCTTTTGGTTCGTAGTGGCATACCAAAGTCTCTTTTGAGTGACTTTTAACCTTATTCAGCACTATTCTCTCCTATATTTACGGTCAACAATTCCATTATTTACATTGTTTACGAAAATAAGTGGGCAACAAGTGGTCAAGTCGCAATAATAAGCAACATAACAAGTGGTCTAATTATCAATCTTTTGGTCCACATGAATTACGCTTTTTTTGAAGGAAATTAATCGCTTGGTCTATTCGTGGATTGTTGTCTCCCTTTTTTTCTCGAAATACTCGTTGCATTCCAGATAGGTTCATCAGAATGTAATCTAAACGTTTTAGACTACCTCCGAAATTAAGTTTCTTATAAAACTCAACTACATAGGGATTACTCTCATATTTAGGGGAGATTTTTATGTAATAGAGATCATCTCTATAATAAACTTTTCCTATCCCCGTGTCCGGATGCATAACCGACAAATCTAATTGTAAGTCAGATTTGTCATGATTGCAATTATGACACGCCAATGCTAAGTTTCCTAAATATCCTGCCTCAGTTTTTGTTGCAAATGATGATGACGGAACAATGTGATCAATCTCAAATTGAGTTATATGATTATATTCAAGCGGTATTCCACAATAAGAACACCTGCAATTATATACGTTCATAAACCGCTTTTTTTCAACTTCATTAGGTGAAATGCACTTGTGAAGATCTTTCGCTATAGGATGAGCTTTCCTTAATTCTTTCTCATATTCCTTCTTTTTTTCTTCTATATTACCAAACTCATCATCATATTTTGTTATTCTATAATCCCTACACATCTAATTCGTCTTGAACTCCTTGTAATATTCTAACTAATTCATCAATATCTTCTTTGGTTAAATCGGAGTAACGATCATCACCATTAAGAGAATTGTTGACTTTTTCCTTTAAAACACTTTCCCAAGATGAATTTTCATTGAATTTTTTAACAGATTCTCTATATGTAATTATTTGTTTAACAGCATTCTCAAATGAAGGATATAATTCTTTATCATAAAACGATTTCGAATCATCCCCATCCAACCTAGAACGATACTTCCTAATATAATCAATCTTATCATCCAAATCATTCTGAGTAATCAAAAATGTTTTAATAAACGGATATCGCTTTTTAACTACCATTATCATTTCTTCGCCAGTTATCTTTGACCCTTCAACGGAATCATTTTCAAAAAGGTAAGAATCAAAATAAATAATATTTGCGCTAGTAATCTTCTCATCTTGCAAAAAATCCTCATAGCGTTTGCTAGAATTGAAAACAACTTCATCATAAAGAACGCTAACATTGTCATTAGGCACAGAAACCGTGCTTAAATACTTTTCTAAGTACGAATCATGCTTATCATCAACATAGACTATTTTTATTGTTTCCATTATCTAAAATTCATCTCCCAAGGAAAACTTAATATAGAATCCGTTATCTCCATTAATATCAATTATTTCTCCACCAGACATAATCGCAGTATTATTAACTATCCACATTCCTAAACCATGACCATTTTTTCTACTTGACTCATGAACTTCCAATATAAGGCTAGGATTCTTTTTATACTTATCAATAAGACCTCTGCCATTATCAGAATATTCAAAAATCAACAAATTATCAGATTGGCATACTTTAATTGATATTATCACTTCATTACGAGAAAGATTCTGTTGTATGCTATTAAGAATAAGATTGTCGAAAATCACTTTAATCATATCTTGCGATATATTAAATGCAATATCATCATCCATTATCAGATTTATCTTTATCCAGTTGTAGTCCCTTTTCCAATTACTTACAACCTCTTTAATAATGTCAGCTATACTTTGCCATCTTTTTTTGAATTGTTGTTTTTCAGTCTCAGAAAGCATTGTATCCATAAATGCCAATATCTTATTATTTGTTTTTTGGTTGTTTTTAATTAATGACGGTATATTCTTATATGCAAACTTAGTATATTGTGGCTCGTTTAAGGTATCCCAAAAATCATACTCTTTTAATGCATTGATAACATTATTAGTAAAATCAGATATAGCATTACGATCATTATTCATCTCATGAGCAATCGATGCCGCTTTTAATCCCGTTGTTGATAAAACATTAAGAATTCTTACATCATACTTATATTTATCTTCCTGATCTTTTTGCTCACTTTTATACTGACTTCTTTCTTTTTTAATCTCTTTAAGTTCTTTAACCAACTTGTCTTTCGTATTCTTGTCAAGTTTGGAAAGTTTCTCTTTATCATTTAACAATTCATCTATAAACGAAGGCTTTTCATTATTCTCAGGCTTATTTTTTTTGTTTACAGCACGGATAATAGATTGACGATAACGTTCAAATTGTTTTAGACCAATATGAATAATTGAAATAAACAATTCAAAATAAACATTCTCCTCCAAACCCTGTCTGTTTGATAAATCACGCAAGAAAGCATTTTCTCTTTTATCAATCTCAACCTTTCCTAACAACTGATTATCTCTTACACGCCATGCGCCGGTTTCATGTGTTGCGGCTGCAGGTGATTTTCTAGCCCTTTTACCCAAACCGAGCCAATCTTTTTTCCCCTCATAGGATGAAATACTAAAAGCATTTCTATATAAAATGATGCCACCTTTAAAATTATTAGCTAAATCACCATGTTTGTACAAGAATTTTTCCTTGTCTGCTGAAGTAGAATTGAAATTAAACAGCATTTCCGAATTAAAACTTCCAACTTGTTTTAACAGCGGCAAAAGTTTTTCTTTTTCCATTATGTCTGTATCAAGATCAACATCTTTTGCCGTCAGCAACTCATCAACAATATTAACCGATTCATAATAATGCTTTATATTAATACCCGGACAATACTGCTTTATATCATCGAGAAATTCATCAGAATCAACAACAATGCTAAGATGTGTTGTTTCTGCATTATACTTCATTTTAATATCACTAAGGCAATTTTTGCCAACCTGAGGATTCGGAAAGAACTTAACAACATCTTTCTCAAAGTCTTCAGATACAACCTTTATTTGCATACTATCATCATTGTATGTTTTTGATAAAAATGCGCATAAGTTCTCTATTCTTTTAGGTGTCCAATTAATTCTAAGATCTTCTATAATGATTATTGTCCCGTGAGAAAAATCAGTATCGACCTCATCGACATAGGTTTCTTCCCAATCGGTTATCCATTTTAAAGCATGAGAATCATTTTTATGTGTGATTATTGTAGCCTTTTTACCAAGACGTGAAATAGCAAACCGACCTATTCCTTTTGAACCAGCCAGAATTCTTTTTTTATTATTTTCATCTTCAATTTCATATTCCTTAGCGCTTTTTCCGACATGCATCCAAAACTTTTTAACATCAGAGTAATTCATTCCAATTCCATCATCGGTAAGCACCAATCTTGCTTTGGAAAAATCGATTTTTAACTTTGTTGAATTAGCGTCATAAGCGTTTTTTACCAATTCAAGTACAGCTGATTCATCTGTGCTAAAATTCTGAACACCCAATAATTCTGCAATTGTAGAATCTTCAATAGTGTAATTTAGTTTTTCCAAAAGAATCTCTCCTTTTTAGAACCTATAATCATTGATATCTTTACATGATATCCTATACGAATTACCGTTTAAGTTTACGCCTCTTTGAATAATATAATCGTAAAACTCTTGACTTTCCAACACCCTTTTTGCATCTTCTAATGAGTATCCTAAGTTTTTAGATACGACATATATCCCGGAATAAGGAATTGTTTTTTTATCAAGGGGATATACTATAACTTCATTTGTAATGATTGTTGATAAAAGCAGTTTGTTCTGATTCAAGTGTGAAAGAGCTTGTGATCGGCCATATTCAAACCATTGTGCCTTTTTATCTTTTTTTCTGTTTAGCAATTCTTCCATATACCTGCCAAGATGACTGCATGCGTTTGGAAATTTACTTTCGAAATCCTCACAGGAATAATGTTTTAATTTGCCTTTTCTAAAACTATATGGAAAAATAATCTCTTCTTTCCTATTGTATCTCATGTTTTTAGGACTGGTTGTTTTTCTTACCACCATATGTTCAATGTTATTATTAATCCTATCTTTAGGATTTATAACAAAGGCACTGTTAAATAGTGTTGCAACGGTTACGGATGCATTGAAAACATCACCAAACCTTATTTTGTTTTCAGCAAAATGCTCTGCTTGTCCAAAAGTCCATTTTTCAGACAAATCACTTTTTAGGATTTTTTTGAATTCATTGGTTGTATCGTTGTAATACAGAAAAAAAGGATTATCGAGTGCTTTGTCGCACATAAATATTGTACTTGTTGTAAGGGCACCGGCAAAATTGTTTTTATTAGGATAATCAAAAACCTTACATATAGTTGGCTTTATAATATTTCTCAATTCCTGTGCGAAAACATTTTTATACACATTACTTGGAACTAATTGAATAATACGTCCATTATCCGACAGCATACTAACAGCTTTTTCGATAAAGGCGTAATAATAATCAAATTTTCCTTTTTTACAAGAATTAAAAGCGTTCTTCAGAAAGTCACGATTTGCGCTATCAATATCACGATAAGTAATATACGGGGGATTGCCTATTATAAATTCAAATGTAATTTTCGAATTCCATTTCAAAAAATCATCGTTATAAAGGTTCCACTTTACTTTACCTATTTTGTTTTTATGTAAAACTTCATTTAGGGATTTAACGCATTCAGTATATAACTCTTTATCAAGTTCAAAACCATAAATATCACGTTGTAAACCAGCTGCTATTTCTTTGCTAGTATATCCATTTATTACTGAATCTTCAATATAACGCTGCACTATTGAAATGAGAATATTTCCGTTGCCAAAAGAATTCTCTAATACTTTTTTGCCATAAAGATTCTCTGTATACTCTATCTCCCTAAGCATAACTGCTATTAATCCTCCGGGAGTAAAATGTTGACATTTGGATTTGTTATTCTGGTTATCAAGAATAGTACTCATACAATACACCTAATCACTATAATAAAATATATTATACACAAAAATCGACAGAATAGGAAGAATAATTATAAAAAATTTTTAAAGGACAAATTTTTTGCTAATAAGTATTGTTTAATGTACTACCTATTAATTAATAATTCTTGTAGCTAATGTCTTTTGTTGAATTTAGTAAGATAAGGTGATAAAATGCTTATTAAGGTTTATTCATCAATGAGCAATAGCAATAGTTTAGTAAGTGCTATTCTTTTAGATGAAATCTAGTAGAAGCACAAAAACAATCTTATGAATTAAAAATAGAAATTATTGAAACCGGTAATTTTATGGATACAGAAAGAACTCTTCTAACAGATAGTGGCTTTAACATCAAATTTAAAGAACTTTTGAAAGATGACCTAGAAGTGGTCAGACATTATATAGAATCAACTCGACATATACAAGAAATACATGATCTCTTTTTGATTTTTATAAATAATATTGACAATTTGCAAAAAGAATATGTACTTATGAATAATGGAGATGTGTTTTGTGGAATTAGGGCTGCAAACAATGAAAGTGATTGTATTTCAATAAATTCCCATATTATTAATATTATTAGTGCAGGGCGAACTTTGGTTGAATCAATGGAATGTTACATAAAGAACAATTCTAATATTGATGATGAAACAAGAAGTAAGTATTTGGATTTTTATCATAAAATATATGATTCATCTTTTTCATATCGTCTGTTAATTAGACTGCGAGATTACTCCCAGCATGGACACTTGCCAGTTTCATCAAGAGGCAATAATTATTTCTTTGATTTATTACAAATAGTTGATAAGCCACACTATAATCATAATAAAAAATTTGAAAAAGAGATGAAGAGGATAATTGATGAAATATTGACAAAGTATTATGATACCCCAACAATTGCATTAACAGAGACGCTTGCTGAGTATGTGGTCCAACTTCTTTTAATCTACAAGCTGTTTTGGAAACAAACTCAGGGCGAGTTGACAGAATCATATAATAATTTTCAATTTTTAGTTTCTAATTATCCGAATAATATCATAACCGAACCAGATGCTTTGTCAGGATATTTTGTATATGACAAAATTGATGGAAATGCACATATTGTTGATCCGAAAGGAGATTCAAAAGAAATGTGTAGAAGATTTAGAAAAGAAGCAGAAGACAGATATAATGAATATGCAAAATCATACGAAGATCTTTTGAATGGAAATTTGTATATTACATGTTCAGATGAACAAATTAGCGTTGAATGCGGAAGAGATTTTGCGCAAAGAGCTATAGACAGATATAAAATGTAATGTTAATGTTCTTAAAAAAACGAATATAACTATTCGCTGTGTTGGCATTTACAGCAACAGCGGTTCAAACCCGTTACGAGTCATTACCAAACAGTGCTTGTATACCAGGCCCTATCGGGTAGATAGATTAACGGTCGAAAGACAGTTAATCAGTCGGTGTTGATTGTGATGAAGGTCAATCTAATCCCGTTCCTAACACAGTGATTAAGTTCATTCACACTGACAATACTTGGCGGGCAGCTGCCCGGGAAGATAGGTAACGCTGACACAAACCTCTCGTTTATTCGGGAAGTTTAGATATTTCTCCATAGCTCAGTCTATAGAGCACGCGGCTGTTAACCGTATTGTCGTTGGTTCAAGTCCAACTTGCGGAGCCAAAAAGCTTTGAAATTACGACATTTCAAAGCTTTTATTTTTTGTCCCTTTTTTTTCATTATTTGGCATAAATCATTGTAACACTATTTAAAAGAATATAAAATAACCTAATTACTAAATGAATTTAATTAAAAGAAAAGGGTAAGGGAAGTTAATTATGAATGAAAGAATTCAATTCTTATTGGTAACTGCAAACCAAAATGAAACGGAAGCACTTCTTAATGATAAAATGTTTAAATATGTTGTAAAACGCTCTGAAGATGCAAATGATACGGCTTATTATAATGTTGGCGAATATGGTAGTTATAAAGTAGTTCATTTTCAATTAAACCAACAAGGTTCTGTTGGCTCTGATTCTTCACAACTCGCTATTGCGTCTGCAATTAATAGTTATCATCCAGATGCTGTTATACTCCTTGGAATAGCATTTGGAAAAGGTTTTTATGATGATCCAAATCGAAGTCAAAATATAGGCGATGTTCTTATCTCAAGTTCTGTAATAGATTATGAAAGCGGAAAGGTGAAAAAAGGGAAAATACAGCCTGACGGACTAAATGTAGAAAGTGGTAGACAATTGCTGTCAGCATTTCGTCATTATTCAAGAACTTGGAATCATAAAATAAACGGGAAAAAAGCTAAATGCGAAATTGGCTCAATTCTATCAGGAGATAAAGTCGTAGATGATCTTAATTTTAAAAAGAAACTTATAAACATGTACCCTCGTGCAATAGGTGGAGAAATGGAGGGAAGAGGTGCTTATAGTGCCTGCAAAAATAGAGGTGTTGAAGAATGGATTGTTATTAAATCAATTTGTGATTGGGCAGATGGAACGAAATCCACACAAAAGCAAAAGAACCAAGAAGTTGCTGCTAAATCAACGGTTTCACTATTGCATTATGTTTTTTCTGATCCAAAAGCATTTAACAAAATCCCTAAGTTGACGAATGGTTGTCAGAATAAAGATTCAGCAACCGAGGTAAACACGGATACAAATGAGGTAATAGGGTATTTTATTAATTTTGGTGTTACAACATGTAGATTGTTTGAAATACTTAAAGATGGTAAGATCTTAAAAGAAGTGAAAACAATCTGCTATGAGATTTCCGATTCAAAAGATACAAGATATTTAAAAGGAATTATTGAGCATGTGAAAAATGAAATCTTTCCAATTATAAAGGAAAAAAATAATCAAATGTTTTTAAAGGCATTTGCAGATGCAAGTTTTTCAGATGTTTTTCCAAATGAAATAAAACGAAACGATTTTATAATGGATTTTTATACAGAAACAAACCTTTACTTTAATATTTTATCTCAGAGACAAACTGAGGAAAACTTGAAAAGGCTTTTTAAAAAATTTGAAAATGAAACAGCTATTGTGAATATAGGTTCAGAATATATTGATATTATGGTAAGAAAAGGTAGTAGATTCAATATGTATAATTTGAACTTGACACTAAAAGATGTAATGAGTTATATATCCAAACATAGAATACCAGAAGAATGGGATGAGGACACAATTGAACAAATAAAAACTTTTATAAATGATAAGATTAAAGATGTAATAAAAAAAGTAAAAGCCAAGAATGTTGTTATTATTAAAGATGAACTAAAGTTTATGACCGAGTTGGGATATCCATTAAGGTATGAAAATGGTAGCAACTGTATAACTTTTGAAGACTATAAAAAATCTAACAGAGATTTCCTATTCAATGGAAACTATCGTGACTATGTTGATGAAAATTATCCGGATAAAGCCATAGCTAATCGAATGTACGGTTTTAAAGTAGGACATATAGTGTTAGAAAAGATATTTGAATGCATTGGAACCAAGGAAATAATCCCTTCAGATGAATTGAGCATTCATGGAAGTTTAAACGCATACATATTCAATGTGGTTATAAGCGGTAGCACAAAAAACGAAAGAGATAAATATATGATTGAGGCTCATAAAATCATGACAGATATGGGTGCAACGGTTTTAAGTCCGAGAATAGTTAAAGGAAAGCTTTCAAAGCAAAACAGAACAACAGATATTAAACATGCCAATGCAATAAGGGAATGCGATTTATTGTTTGTTTGCAACAAGGATGAGTACATAGGAGAACAAACAGCAAGAGAGATCTATGGTGCATTCATTCTAAACAAACCGATTGCATTTTGGAGAGAGCCTAAAAATGTCGAAAGATTAGAATATATTCCACATGAGCAATGGGCAAATTTAATGCCGTTTTTATTACCATCTGAAGAGTGATTTAATACAACAAACGGAGGCTTTATGAATAGTTATTTTTTAATTGATGTTGGCACATCAACAGTTAAGGTTTATGAACGAAAAGAAGGATATTTGTTTTTAGTTGTTAAAAAGACTTTTGATTTTGAGACAGGTATAAACAATAGTGGATTATCAAGCAAGAAAGAACAGGAATTGTTTGATTTCTTTAATAACTTAGTTGCACTTTATTCTTTAACAAACAAGAACACAAAAATATATGCAACTGGAATCTTCAGAAGTTTAAACAATAAAAAACACTTTATTGAAAGATTTTATAATAAAACAGGATTGTATTTCAATATTATTACACATGAACTCGAAGCATTTTATTTAGAAAAAGCTTGGACTAATTGTAAAAGTCAAGAAAGAATGCTTGTTATAAATATCGGTGGGGATACGACGGAGATATTATTTTGTGAAAACGGAAAACTAATCGAAGATTCAGAAAAGCTTTCACTTGGCGTTAAAACCCTACTTGAAGAGTATCCTGAAATTAATGAGGACTATAATACTAATATTTTTAAATCATTGACTGAGGCAATTAAAATCCAACTCCCCAAAAAAAGGAACAGTTATAGTATTGCTCTGTATACTGGCGGAGAATTGTCATATATGAAAAAAATGCATTATCCTTTGGCAGCAAACACAAAATTTGATGATGCCCAGCATCCATTTATGATTAATTTCGATGATTATATTAAAAGAAACGATTTTATTCTGTCAAAACTATCGATATCAGATTTAAAAGAGGCAATGCCACAAAATCCAAATTGGATGAAAGGAGCTAAAGCATGCTCTTTAATAGCACAAACTATTTTTCAATACTATGATGTAAAAACAATTGTTCCATCAGACTCAAATTTAATTGATGGAGTAAATGTACAAGAAGCAAAAAATGTTGTTATATGTGGAAGTTTTAACAAACATTTAAAACAAATTGAAGATTTAATCAATAGGTTAAAATCAAATGGAATTACAGTATTAAGCCCAACAAGTACAGAAGTAATTGGAGCAGAAAATGATTTTGTGGTTTTTAAGAACGATGTTATTATTAATCACAACACATGGTCAGTTGAAGAATTACACTTGAAAGCGATAGATAATTGCGATTTTGTTATAGCATGCAATTATGACGAATATATTGGGATATCAACAACATTTGAATTGGAACATGCATATAGAATGGGGAAAAAGATAGTTTTCGTTGAAGACAACAATATATCAACAACATTTGGTAAAAGAATCGGAATAGATCCTATGCCATGTGAAGTAGGACTTCTTTAGTAATAAAGAAATAAGTTTGTATTACAGTTAATAATTGATAATACTAAATTGCATTGTTCTAATTGCTTAATGATTACAATCAATAAACATATGAGAAAAATACTCCCTTTCAATAATTAAAGAAATGGAGCGAGTCTATGGTTGGTACGCATATCTTCCTATCGGCAAACAAACCAAAAAGCGGATTCTGAAGGTTCGCAATCCAAAAAACAGAAAAGGAGGATTTGCGGTTGAGTATCTTAAAAAGAAGGCATTTAAAGATTTTCGCCAGAAGGAAGAAGATATTGGCAGACACATTTATGTTGCTGGGAATACGAAATTCAAACCTTTTGATGAAAACGATAAAGGCAATCAGCAGTTGTTCCTTAATGGATCTCGCTTCCATATTGAAAATGAAAAATCAGTATTCAGGCACATAAAGGGTTACGTGAAGGTAAAACCTTTATATGAAACCGGCGAGCTACAAGAAATCGCAGATAGCAGTAACACAACACACTTTATTGCAGTAACGAGATTGACGTTAATTTCGTTACTGTTTTTTTGTTGTCTTTTTTCTAATAAAAGGAGTTGTTATGGCCTATTCATGTTTTAATGAACAGAAAAAGAAAAACAAAGATAAATACCCGAAGCTTTACACAGCAATTTCGCTGATGAGCAATGAACATCGAAATATTCTTATTGCAAGATATTTTGATCTAATAACCGAAAAAGAATATGCCGATCTTCATGGCATGTCATATCAAAAGGTTTATGCGATGCTTCGAGCAGCGAAAAAACAGTTTAAAAACATATATGATGCACTTTTATAGAAAGGAATAATTAATATGAATGAATTCGAAAGGTTAAGCAGAATCGCAGACTCGCTCAAAGAGCAGTATCCCGAAGGAACAAGAATCATGCTCCTTCATATGGGAAATGATCCTCATCCTATCCCTTCAGGCACAAGAGGTACCGTAGCATTTGTCGATGATATCGGCACGGTTTTTACTGACTTTGATAACGGCAGACGGCTCGGCCTCGCCTACGGCGAAGACAGTTACAGAAAGCTGACACCCGAAGAACTTGCCAAAGAAGATAACGGCGAATCTGAAGATTCCGGCATGGAAATGACAATGTAAGGAGAAATATTATGCCTAACTATGTAAAAAACAAGATTAGCTTTAATGGTTCGGACAAGGACATCAAAGCAATGCTTGAAAGAATCAAATCAGATGAGCTTGGTCTCGGAACCATTGATTTTCAGAAAGTAATCCCGATGCCTGCAGACTTAATGATTGAATCAGGCAGCAGAACTGTCAACGGTCTCAAAATGGTAGATGCATATATTAAAGAAAATGACCTTGAAGGACTTCTTTCAAAAACTACTGCCGATGAACTCAAGGAAAAACTTGAACAGCACACATCAAAACTCCCTGATAACGAACAGGGAACTTGGGAAATAGGCGTTAAGTCTGCAATAAACATTCTCAAGTACGGCTACCCGAACTGGTATGACTGGAGCTGCGACAATTGGGGAACCAAGTGGAATGCATGCGGTTACTCGGAAGGTATAGATTACAGCGATAATGACTACCTTGAATTTGATACTGCCTGGTCAGCGCCTATCCCTGTGCTTGCAAAACTCTCTGAAATGTACCCTGATATCGAGTTTCAGCACAAGTGGGCTGACGAGGACTTCGGTCAGAATGTCGGAGATGTAACTTACAAAGACGGCGAGATAAGGGATTACACTCCCTCATCACACAAAGAGTGTCTTGAACTTGCTTCAGAAGTCTGGGAATACGACTTAACAGAGTTCGGATATCGCTTAAACCAGTCGGGTGATGACTATGTCTACACAGACGGAGATGATTACGAACTTGTTGAATTGTTCGGACAGAAAGCTCTCTTTACAAATGAAAGAATTAACGACTCCGATGTTCCCGAAGGACTGCATCTCTATCAGATCAGAATGACAGATGACGGTGAGCAGTTCGGTTCGCTTGAATCAAGCGTAACAGTTAATCACGGCGGCTCAATCCTGACAAAAGAACCAATTGACCTTGGCGAATCCGGATGTATTGAATTCACGGAAGATACAAGCCCGAATTTTCTTGGAAAAGACGTTACAATGAGCGAGTTCATAGATGAGAGCTATACGCTTGACGAAGAACTCGGTCAAACGATGGAATAGGAGGAAAACATGAAAACAATTAACTTTTATTTCCCCTTAAGAGCAGACATCATAAGCCGTGATGATGACTGTTATGATTACGACAATCCGTATGAAGTATACGGCAGCACTCTTTCCGAATACAAAGATGAAATTGAATCAAGGTTCGAGGGCTATCTTGACGGAGATGATATGAGTCAGTATTTCGATGAAGATGACAATGCAGAAGTTGCCTCAAAACTCAAGTCAATGGACTGGTCTTTTGTCGATATTAATTATGAACTGTTCGGCAAAGTAACAGTCGGTCTGACTGACGATATTTCAAATGAAGGCATTAAGGCACTTAAAGACTTCATTACCGGGCAGAACTCTGACGGTCTTGGCGAAGGATTTGAGCAACAGGATATTACTATCGATAATGATAGTTTTATGAACCTTCATATGTGGACAAGTGATAGTGATTACTATATCGACACAGAAGAAGAATTCATGCAAAGAACCGGATTTGAAGATCCGGGCGAATCGTCAGATGACATAATTCAGTCAATGTGAGGTAATAATATATTCAGTGTTGACAATATGTCGGTTAACCGATATAATAATAGTGGTGATTAATATGACTATTAATAAGGCATTGAAACAGAAAAATATGACAATGTACCGTTTAGCAAAACTAAGCGGTGTGCCGCATGCAACACTGAATAATATTTGTTCCGGTCAGGCACAGATTGAAAAATGCTCTGCGGAAACGCTGTATAAACTAGCAAAGGTTTTGGATGTCAGCATAGAAGATTTGATTGAAGATTCAATAAAGAAAGCCGAACTCAGAAGAAGAAAGGAACTCTCTTTTGAGTGCGGACTACCAAAATATCTTCAACATGACCTTGATGCATACAAGGAAGGTATTAAGGAAAAATCTACTTTAATAGACTGCCTTTGGGGAGAACTGTACGGCAGCATTAATATGGCCGAGATATCAGAAGGCGTCATAACTCATGAACACGCAGAGTATTTAAGAAATAAGTATTTATGGAGGAATTAAATGAAGAAGATAGATTTCACCAACTGTAAGAGAATAGCAAAAGCATACAACGGTGCAAACGGAAGTAAGATTGCCGTTGAATACAATGGCGAAGTATATATGTTGAAGTTCCCAAAGTCGGCTGAAACCAAGCCAAATGAATTGTCGTATTCCAACAGTAATTACAGCGAACATATCTCATGCTCTATATTCAATTTACTTGGAGTAAAAGCGCAGAAAACCATGCTTGGTATATTCCATGTAAACGGCAAGAAAAAGATTGTTTGTGCCTGTAAGGATTTTACTTCCGATGGCAACTCGCTTTTTGATTTCTGTTCAATAAAGAACACCATTATTGACTCGGAAAGTAATGGTATGGGAACAGAATTAAGCGATATTCTGGAAGCAATTGAAAAGCAGACCTTTGTTGATCCGAATGAATTGCTTGAGCATTTTTGGGATATGTTTATTGTAGATGCGTTGTTAGGCAATTTTGACAGACATAACGGGAACTGGGGATTCTTAAAGAATGACAAAACCGGTAAGTTTTCTATAGCACCTGTTTTTGATTGCGGAAGCTGCCTTTTGCCTCAAGCTGATGAAAAAATTATGAAAGCAGTCATCAGCGATAAAAAGGAATTAGATGCGAGAATATTCACCTTCCCTCGTTCTGCCATTAAACTCAATGATGAGAAGTTGAACTACTATGACTTCATTTCTTCAATGGAAAACGAAAATTGCAATGAATCGCTTATTCGTATCTATGAGAGAATTAATATGAAGGAAATCTTTGATTTTATTGATTCCGAGCAATACTTATCCGACTTGCAGAAGGAGTTCTATAAGACTTATATCAATGCAAGAAAGGAAACAATATTAGAGTTCACATATTTTGAGTTAATGAATACGAAGAAAACGAAAGCGCATACAATGCTCGGCTTAAATTAAGAACAAACGTTATAACAGCCCCAATTGATAATAAATCAATTGGGGCTGCTTACTAAATAATTAAACCATTTTTATTCGACTATATAATAAAACAAACATTCAAAATCAATCATAAGCTATAAAAATGTCATAATTATTTATAATTTGTCAAATATTGTTGACTTTATTAATATAAAAATCTATAATTAGACGAAAAACTCATTTATAGTAGGTTGATTAATGATGAAAAAAATCTTATATAGTTTTTTTACAAATCATATTGTAGAATCAATAATTCTTACAATACTACCTCTTGCCTACGGTATTACATATCCATTATCGCTTAATGAGGGGTGGGAAAACAAAAACGAAAAACTGTTTAATATCTCTGTCATTTTAACTCTCGTTGATTTTATTGTTGCAATAATATACATTAGTTATGAAATCAAAAAAGAGAAGAGCCTTGAAAGGAGTATAAAGCAGGGTAAAAACATACATGCTCTAATCGAAGCTTATAAAAATATTGATTCAATAGTAAAAGATCTTTCACTACACTTATACGATATTATTAACAAAAGCACCACACACTCATATATAGATGATTGGAGATTAATTCAAGAAAAAGGAAATCTTATATGTATTGCATTGTTAAAACTGGTTAAAGAAACATCTTGCACAGGTAATGATTTTTCGGTAAGCATTTTCTTTAAACAAAGAATCCAAGAAGAAGGTAATTACAAAAATGGATACACTATGGTGGCTAGGGCAAGCGATCATCACAGTGATAATCCAAAAGCATATCACAATTTTATACCAGAACAAGTTGCCGAAGGTATGTATTATAAAAAAGTCTTTGATTCAAGCCCTACTAAGGCACAAATATTACACTCAAAGCGAGTGATTAATGCAGAGTTTAAAGATGCTAGCTCAAGAGATTTTTCACAATATATTGCATTACCTATTAAGTGTAAATCTAATATCGTTGCAGTATTACAAATTGTTGCATATGGAGATAGTAAAGTCGGCAAAAACAAAAAAGAAATAACTCAATTATGCGATGATTATTTTTCTATTTTTGCAAATCTGGTTTTATTAATTGACAAGATTGAAAATGTAACTCAAGAATAAACTATGAATAATTTTATTGAAGAACTCAAGAAATCAAATATTAAATTCAAAAACATCGATGAAACAAAGGCAAACGAGATTATTAAAAAAGAATTTTCATTTTATCACCTTTTAGACTATTCGATTATTTTTGATAAATATAAAAACCCAAACATGGGATTTGTTAACCTGGATTTTTCTATGCTATACCATTTAGCAAAAATAGATGCTGAATTCTCACTAATTCTAATGCAGATGTGTATGCATATTGAAAACCACATTAAAGTATTAATATTAGAAGAGTTTGACGAAAACGATTTAAAAAAAGCTACGATTAATTTTTATAAAGACAACCAATACGATTTAGATAGAATATACTGTTATCACGATAATGGTCCTCTTAATAATCCTTTCAACAATTGTTTTAACGAAAACACTTTAAAACCGTACCAAATTATTGACGCTCTTCAATTCGGGTCATTAATTAGATTTTACGATTTCACAAACACTTTTTTTCAAAAATCTTTTAACAAGCAATTCTTTTTGGAAATAAAGATGCTTGAATCAGTGAGAAGAATAAGGAATATTGTGGCGCATGGAAGTCCCTTGCTCAACAAAATATCTTTACCAACATCGACAATTAACCATGAATTACGTGTTTTTTTAAGAAATAATGGCGTTAACCAAAAAATGTTTAAAACCAATATGTCTATTCAAATTATTTGTGATTTGTGTGATACCTTTGATATATACTTTCGAAAGTATAAAATATCAAATTCAGAAAAAACACTATATGAAATAGAGTCTTTTTTAAATGGCATTGAAAGAACTTATGGAAATGAATTTAAGAGCCAAACAAAACTTATATCCTTATTTAATTTTTTAAAAAAAGTAATAAATATATATAAAATTGTTGACTAATTATGATAATGGTGCTATAATATGAAATAGCGTGTTTAAAAAACAAATAGTTTTTGGAGAACTTGTGCCTGCACAAGTTCTTTTTTTATTTCCTTTAATCACTATATTTGTAAAAATAATAAGTATTAATTGTAGTGCTCATACGTTTTTATAATACCACTTAAAAACAAATGTGGGCATTAACATTATAATGATTACAAAAAAGAGGTTGATTTGCGAATACAAATCAGCCTCTTTTTGTTATCCGCAAATCACCTCTGAAAAAAGGAGGTGAAAAGATGTCGGGAAATGTAAGCCCTCTGCCCTGGACAGGTAATAAAGCGTGTATTTCCGAATCTCTTTTGGCTTTTATGCCACAGCATGACACATACATTGAACCTTGCTGCGGAAGCGCAGAATTTTTGTTGAGCAAACCAAGAGCTAAAAGAGAAATCATAAATGATTATAACGGAGATATCGTTAATTTTTTCAGAGTTATTCAGCATAACAAAGCATTCCTTGATTTCAGTATGCGGATGCTGGTTTCTGCGAATTCAGAAGAACTGTTTCTGGAAAACAAAGCACTTTTGTCAAAAGACTTTAAGCCCGTTGAGGTTACCTGTGAGGAAGACAGTATATTGGAAGTTACCGATGAAGAACTAAACAGAGCCGTAGCTTTCTTTGAAAATCAAATTTACAGTTTTTCTTCAACCGGCAACAGTTTTGGAATCGACAACAGAAACATTGAAAGCCGACTGCCGAGGATTTATCTTGCAAACAGCCGTCTGCACGGAGTGTGTATACTCAACAGAGATTATAAAAGAGTCATTGATGAACAAAGTTCAACAAACTCCTTTGTTTTTCTTGATCCGCCGTATCGTGGTACGGAGAAGTATTACAGAAACTCGAAGTTTGATAATAGCGAGCATGCTGTTCTCTTCCAAAAGGTCGCAGAACTTGATAAAAGGTTCAACGGTTCCTGCAAATGCCTTATAACATACAACAACGATCCCGTAATTGTTAAGTACGCAGAAAAATACGGCTTTGATATGCATGTTATCAAAAGGCTTCACAATATGCGGCAATCAATAAATCCGGGAGAGATGTTTGAGGAACTGTTGATAGCAAACTATGACTTAAAAGCTCAGGCAGAGGCAAACCGAGCATATATCTTTGAGCAAACAAGACAGTTATCGCTCTTTGATTACAATTATGACTATTAAAAAGGAGTAAACCATGGAAATAGGAATTGAATTAACAATAAAGATGCCGAAGGAAACAGCAAAAGATCTCGGCATAACCGAAGACAGCGTTATTGAAGCATTTTACGAAGATGGCTTTCTGCACATTCGTACCATAGATCCTGAGATACTGATGGCTCTTGAACAAACGGAATGTGAGGGTTGCGAATTCTACTGCCCTGCAGGCAACAGGTGTACAGCGGAGGACTGATATCATGCCTAAAATATTGAGAATACTCGGACACAGAGGCAGAGTAACTATTCCCTATGCTATCAGAGTGATATCAGGATTTAAGTATAACGATGTTGTATCGTTTACGCTTAATGATGACAATTCGATTCTCATAAAAAGAGAAAAACTCTGTGACGATTGCCATAGCATAATTAACAGAACTGATATCGAAAATCTCATAAGCGAAATGCCGGAAAAAGAGCAGAAGCAGTTGCTCATTGACCTTTCATACAATGGGCAGTAAAACAAAAGGAGGTAAATAATGAGAGTAAAGATTTATCAGATTGACTCGAAAAAAGACAATGAACGGCTTCACTTTCTTGGCTCTGATGAGCATGAATCCTTATTCGGCAAGCTGAAAACTGATCCCTCAATCTATACGCAGGTGTTCAACGCCGTAATTGATGAATCAGACCTTGAAGACATTTTCAGAAGGTTCAATACAGATGGTCATCCCCTCTACAGAGGAACCTCAATGTCCGTAAGTGATGTTGTCGTAACCGAAGACGGACAGGCACACTTTTGCGATTCAATCGGATTCAAGGACATTGACTTTGACGAGTCAAAAGCCGAAATCCCCGACAACCTTTTCAGAATCGTATATGTTGAACCTCACCGCCCTGCCTACGAATCAGATATGGAAGATTCATACGAAGGCGAAAGCAAAGCAGTTAAAGGCTTGATTGAACTCATATACAACGATGACGGAACAATACTTGTTGGCAACGATGAAGCAAAACTAATCGGAATGGAAGGCAACAGACACCTCGACAACGGTGTATCAATTATTGCCGGTCCGTTCTTTGTAATCGGTGATGACGGCGAGGATTTCCGTTCCCTCACCGATGAAGAAGTAAACAAATATGTACAAAAATATGCCGAACCCGAAGATATATCAGACGAGGAAACTCAGGCAGATATGGGCTTCGTAGTATACGGTATGAATTAAAGGAGAATTAAAATGGCAAACAACAAAAAAACCAACGCTTCTAACAAGCAGAACTATTCCAAAAACCATCTTCCGAAGATTGGTGTCAGCGTAACAGCCATAATCAATAACGATACTAATATTAAGGGCTATGCGAACGCTGTAATTGCCGATTCATTTGCAATCAATGACATCGCTATTGTTGATAGCAAGAACGGCTTATTCGCAAGTCTGCCGAAGCGCAAGTACATCGATGAACACAACACTGTAAAGTACAGAGAAATCTGCAGCCCTATCACAAAAGAAGTACGCAATGCACTCAATGAAACAGTCCTTGATGCATATAACCAGAAACTTGAAGAAATTCAGGGCGAATCAAATATTGAGATAATTGATGATGGCGAATCAGAAAGCACTGCTGAAAGCGAAGAAACTTTGGAGGATTTGGACGAATCTGACGGGCTTGTGCCCACACAGTAAATCTTTTTCAAAAACAATTGCGGTTTATTGAAAATTTGTCTGGATATTTGATATAATTTGAATATAATGTGTGTTTGAAAGGAGCTGATATATATGGCAACCCGGAGAATAATCGCAATAGCACTTGCTATCGTAACTCTCGTATGCATATTCACAGCTTGTAAGAAACAAACACCGACTGAAGAAGTATCCACTACATCCTCAACAATCGCAGAAACGAAAGAGTCCAACACAGAGGAAAGCACAACGGCGGAAAACAGTACGCAAGAAAACACTACAGAACATACCAAAAAGCTTGGTCAGAGTGAAAAGTCCACCGAGGTGCAAACGGAAAGAAAGACGGAGTCAACAACGGATTCCCGTTCAAATCCTACGACCACGCAAAAAGCGAAGGAATCTGAAACGAAAAAGGAAACTACAACAAAACAGACTACGCCTTCAACAACCAAAGTTCCCGAAACGACTACTCAAAAGCCGACTGCAACTCAGCCGACAACAAAGGCTCAAGAAATTGATATAAACTACTACATCAACTACGCCAAGAACTACGGCAAGAGCATCGGACTTGAGTATGACTCATCAGCAACCGCTTGTTGGGATACGCCAATAGGCGTGACAGCAACAAATCACGATGCCGTTATAAGGGATATCAAAGATGCGTTAAACTTCTACAAAAATGTCGAGGGCGATGAATACTTCTGCGTATGGGCTGAAAAGCGTAGTGATGGGAACTACAACCTATTCATCGGATACGCTTAATTAAAAACTAAATATGTGTATAGGCACATCGGTAAAACGGTGTGCCTTCTTTTTTACCAATTTTAAGAAAAGAGGTATAACATGAAAACAAAATACAAGAAATTTTTATCGGTTCTCCTGGCAGTCATAATCTGTCTCTCAACCTTTGGCATGGGACTCGTTGCTTACGCAGAAACAATCGGAGAAGTTTATCAGGTTGATCTGCCGAGAGGAAATGAACCGAACAAGACGGGCTGGGGACACCCTGCCCTGACATTCAAGAACGGTTGGTTTATGCATGAAAGTGATTTTACTACTGCTAAATCAATAGATTCATACACAGGTCCGGCTTGCTACTGTATTGAATTAGGAGCGAGTATTTACACAGGTGACAAACTGACAAAGAAAGATGAAACATTTTGGGATAATTATCCATCATCATATAATGATATCTTGGCTCCGAGAGCAATTAAAGCATATGTTGGTCGAATCATGTTCTATGGATACACAGGCAACATTAGTGCCGAATGGAGATCAGACAATACAACAGGAGCTGATCAATGCGCTCATTACCTTGCCACACAGTTACTCATCTGGGAAACCTTAATCGGAGAAAGAGATGAAAGTTTCAATCATGTAACTGTCCCAAGCGGATACAACAAGGTTACAGATATCATTGCTTCAAATCACCCGTTAAGAACAAAAATTTTCGCATACTACAATAGCATTGAGGCAAGTGTAAAAACGCACAGTACAATGCCGAGTTTTGTTAAATCTTCACAGAACTCTGCACAGACGGTTGAACTTGTATGGGATGGCAGTAAATACACAACAACTTTGACGGACTCAAACGGCGTCCTTTCAAAATATGACTTTACTGCATCCGGTCTCTCATTCTCAAAGAACGGAAACAAACTGACTATCAGTGCTTCAACTGCACCTAAAAATGATGTAACAGTTACAGTTAACAAAGTATCCGGGAATAAGAGATCGGGAGTAATAACTTGGACAGATGGTGTTGTCAGTCCGACAAGCGAAATACAGGATGTTGCAACATACGGCGCTGAGGTTATCGATCCCGTTGAAGGATACCTCAAGGTTAAAGTTTCATACGGCTCCTGTAAGATTGTAAAAGAATCGGAAGATGGAGTGGTAAACAATATAAAGTTCCATATCAAAGGCGGCAGCGTTGACAAAGATGTAACTACCAACAGCAACGGTGTGATACAGATTGATAACCTCGCTCCCGGCAAGTACACCATTACCGAATACACCGCTGACAAATATGAAACACAGTCAGCGCAGACGGTCACTGTACAGTCAGGACAGACTGCAACAGTAACCTTCTCCAATGTTCTCAAGCGTGGTGACCTCAAGGTTACAAAGACATCTGAAGACGGTCTCGTTGAAGGTGTTAAGTTTAAGTTGACAGGAACCTCGCTTTCAGGAAAAGCAATTAACCTGACTGCAACCACAAATGCTTCAGGCGTAGCTACATTCAAGGATGTTCTCATCGGTACGGGCTATGTAATTGAGGAAGTCGGCACGGCTGTAAGATATGTAGTTCCCGATAATCAGACAGGCAATATCGAGTGGAATAAGGTAACGAACAAGTCCTTTGAGAACAAACTCAAGAAGTTCCGTGTGACTGTTACGAAGGAAGATACCGAAACAAAAACTCCGCAGGGCGATGCTTCGCTTTCAGGGGCGGTTTACGGAATTTACAAAGGCGGTACCTTGATTGACAGATATACTACCGATTCAAACGGACAGTTTACAACGAAGTACTATGTATGCGGAACAGACTGGACGATTAAAGAGATATCAGCAAGCGAAGGCTATCTTGTCAACTCAGTCACATACAATGTCGGTGCTGATCCGAAGGACTATACCGTAGAATACAACAGCACAAAGAATACGGTTAAGGAACAGGTTGTAAAAGGCAAGATTGCAATTATCAAGCATTCGGATGACGGCTCAACACAGATTGAAACTCCTGAATCAGAAGCACAGTTCCAGATCTACCTTAAATCCGCCGGTTCGTATGCAAACGCAAAATCAAGCGAAAGAGATGTTCTCAATTGCGACAGAAACGGCTTTGCAGAAAGCAAGAATCTTCCCTACGGTATTTACACCGTACACCAGACAAAGGGTAAGGAAGGCTCGGAGTTCATGAACGACTTTGATGTGTATATAGCAGAAAATGATAACACATACAGATACCTTATCAACAACGCTCCTTTCAAGGCATACTTAAAAGTCACAAAGGTCGATAAGGAAACAGGCAAAACTGTCGCCTATGCAGGTGCCGGATTTGAGATTTACGCTCCCAACGGAAAAAAGGTTTCACAGACTTTCACTTATCCCAAGAAAACCACAATCGATGTCTTCTATACAAATGATGAAGGCTATCTAATTACTCCTGAAAAGCTCGATTACGGTAGCGGATACAAGCTCGTTGAGGTTCAGGCTCCCTACGGTTATGTGCTTGACAGCACTCCGATAGAGTTTGACATCACAAGAAGCAATTCTACTCTGGAAGATGCTCTCACAATCGTGAAGGTACAGAGAGATAACATCGCACAAAAAGGCGTTATCGAAATCACCAAATCTGGCGAAGTATTCTCGACAGTAACTGCACTTGCAGGAGCAAGCGTTAATGAAAACGGAACTGTATCCGAAATACCGACAACATATACACCAAATTATGAAGTGCAGAACCTTAAAGGCGCTGTATATGAAATCTATGCTGCAGAGGATATCGTTACACTTGACGGCACAGTCAGAGCAAAGAAAGGTAGTCTTGTCAATACGGTCACAACCAACGACAACGGCATTGCTAAATCAAAGCAGCTATATCTCGGCAAATACATTGTCAAAGAAAAAACTGCTCCCGACACAATGGTGCTGAATGCGGAAGAGTTTAATGTAGAACTCGTCTATGCCGGACAGAATGTTAAGGTAACAAGGTCAGCGCTTTCAGTAACCAACGAGAGGCAGAGAGTTACGCTCTCACTCACAAAGGTAATGCAGAAAGACGAAGTGTTCAAGCTCGGTGACAACGGCGAAATCCAGTCAGTAACATTCGGCATCTTTGCAGATGAAGAAATGACTGCTGCTGACGGAACCAAAATCCCGAAGGACGGACTTGTTTGTACTGCAAGCTGTGATAAGGACGGAAGCACCACTTTCAACTGTGACCTTCCTATCGGCTTCAAATGGTATGCAAAAGAAATTACAACCGATGAACACTACATTCTCTCGGATGCGAAATACGAGTTTAACACAGACTACGCAGGTCAGGATACAAAAGTTATTGATATAAAGCTCAATGACGGCGAACCTATCGAGAACGAACTCATTTACGGCTCGGTCAAAGGATACAAGTTTGACAGAGAAACAGAAGAACCTATCAAGGGTGTAATCTTTGGATTGTTCAAAGGCGATGAAACTGAGTTTACAAAAGAAACTGCAATCCTTACTGCTGAAACAGATGAAAACGGTATCTTTGAGTTTAACAACATTCCCTTCGGCACTTGGACAGTTAGAGAATTGAAACCCGCTGAAGGTTATCTTGAAAACACAGATATTCATCACATTGACATTGATAAGAACGAAAAAGCAATCGAAATCAATGTTGCAAATGACCATATTCCTGAAATGCAGACTACTGCAACAGTTGACGGCGAAAAGGAAGTTTGTGCAACAGAGGTCTTCACTCTGACAGACACAGTTGAGTATAAGCACTTAATCCCCGGCAAGGAATATGTCGTCAAGGGAATCCTTATGGATAAGTCAACAGGCAAACCGCTCAAAATCGGCGGTTGTCAGGTAACGGCAGAAACGACCTTTGTCCCCGAACAGCCTTGCGGAACAGTTGAAGTGACTTTCGAGTTTGACAGCAAATACATCAAGACGGAAACAGATATCGTAGTCTTTGAGAAGCTGTATAAGGACGGAAAAGAACTTGCTGTTCATGCTGATATTAACGATGAAGGTCAGACAGTAAAAGTCAGAATCCCTGAAATCAAAACATCGGCAAAGATTAACGGCAAGAAGGAGGTCAAAGCCAAAGGCGAACTGACAGTAGTTGATACTGTAACATATACCAACCTCACCGTAGGCAAGGAATATGTTGTCAGAGGAATCCTTATGGACAAATCCACAGGAAAGCCCTTTGAGGTTAGCGGTCATTTCGTTGAATCAGAAGCCAAATTTACTCCCAAAAAGTCAAGCGGTACAGTCAAGCTGGAGTTTAAGTTTGATGCGTCAGGACTGACAAAGGAAACAGAACTTGTAGTCTTTGAAACTCTCTACCGTGACAATGTTGATATCGCTGTTCATGCAGATATTAATGATGAAGGTCAGACAGTCAAGATTACAATTCCCAAAAAGGAAACGCCCAAGACCGGCGATGACAGAAACTACGGCTTCTGGATCGGTCTTGCCGCTATAGGCATAGGTGGATGCATTGCATTCGTTATCCTCAGATTCAAAAAGAAGAATGAGGATGATTAATTATGGAAAAAGCATATATCTGCAGTCCTTTAAGCGGTAACACAAAAGAAAATCTCAAAAACGCTGTTGCTTACGCAAGATTCGTTTTTGACAGATGCGGCATGATTCCGGTCATGTCGCATTTCTATGTGCTGATACTGGATGACGACATTGAATTTGAAAGAAAAATCGGTACTTCGCTCGGACTTGAAATGATACTCGATGCTAAACATATGTGGGTATTCGGGGATACCATAACTCTGGGCATGAAGGATGAAATCCGATTAGCCGAATCATTGAAACGAGTTATCCATTATGTCAGCGATGAGCAATGTGAAGAAATACTAAATAAATATGGAGGTTATGCTCATGAAAAGAATAAAGAATTTGAAATTGCCATTTAACAAGAAGACGGCAATTATCATACTGGCAGTTATTTGCCTGATGTCAATTCTCACGGTAACGGCATTTGCCGCCGGAGATGTTTCATCGGCAATTGAAAGCACCTGGAACGCAGCAAAAGGACAGATTAAAACCGTAGTAAACAATGTTGTCTTTCCCGTAGTTGATGTTATCCTCGCAGTCCTCTTTTTCGTAAAGATCGGTACTGCATACTTCGATTACAGAAAGCACGGTCAGTTTGAATTTGCTGCTCCCGCAATCCTCTTTGCTTGCCTTATCTTCACATTAACAGCTCCCTTGTACATCTGGGGAATTGTCGGAATGTAACCAAAAAGAAGGACACCGCAAGGTGTCCTTCAACCAAGCAAAGGAGATGATTACAAATGTTTGACTGGCTCGAGGATTTAATTGACGGCATAGTTGATGGAATCGGCGGTGTCATAAAGGACATTGCAGAGTCTCTCATAGACAGCATACTTAACAGAATCATTCAATGGTTTTACGAAATCATATACAACGCACTTGCAGACTTCTTCTCAAGCATTACAGGAATGGGTGCAGAGATCTTCGACCTCGATTGGGTTAAAGCAGTTGTTCTGCTTTTCTCATTCTTCGGCTGGGCTTTGTTTGCTGTCGGCTTGGTTGTATCTGCATTTGATCTTGCAATGGAATACCAGAACGGCAGAGCCAACATACAGAGTACTGCTTTGAACTGGTTGAAGGGCTTTATAGCAGTATCGCTGTTCACAGTTACACCGATAGAACTGTACAAATTCTGTGTCACCTTGCAGAATACCTTCTCGCATGACCTAACAAGCATATTCTCCTCACAGCAAGGCACATCAATAGGTGAAATCGCAACATTCGTCCTGACAAATTCTTTTGCCGGAAATGTTGTAAACGGTCAGAATACGCTGTTCATTCTTGTATCGTTAATAGCACTCGGATACTGCGTCATAAAGATATTCTTCGATAACATCAAACGAGGCGGTATACTCCTGATTCAGATTGCAGTCGGCAGCCTATATATGTTCTCAATTCCGAGAGGTTACAGCGAAGGATTTACCAATTGGGTAAAGCAGGTAATCGCATTGTGTCTAACGGCATTTATGCAGACAACATTACTGTTCCTCGGACTTCTCACATGGAAAGACCATATGCTACTTGGAATCGGAATAATGATGTCCGCTGCAGAAGTTCCGAAGATTGCTGAAAGATTCGGTCTTGATACAAGCGTAAGGTTCAATATGATAAGTGCGGTTCATATGACATCCACGGCAGTAAGTCTCGCAAGAACGATAATTAAATAAAAAATACTCAATTGTGTTTCTTTGACAAATTATTAATGTAAATATAATTAGAATAGATACTGGAGGGTTTGACATGATTCATAATTCGTTATACAATATAAATGATTATTTATCTAATATTGTAAAAGAGATGGGTGATAGTAAAATGACACTAGAAGGGGTTTTAACAAAAATAAAAGGTTCAACTCCAGTAAAGCTATTAAACGCTTCTCATAAATCAATTCATTTAATTAAAAAAGAGCCTTTTTATGTAGGAACAAATTTTAAACAAATCAGTTCCAACTTGAATCCAAGGTTTATACTTGTTTCTGCACCAGGAGCAACAGGAAAAAGTGCTTTTGCTGAGTTTATAGCTTATAAACATAATTCTATTTACTGGAATTTATCAGAATTAATAATTGGGGATGGCTCATTTCAAGGGACTCTATATAAAGCGTTGGGAGCTTTGAATATTTCTAATTATGCAAAATTATTACAAAACGGTGATGCTACTCTTGTGATAGATGCTTTAGATGAAGCAGAAGTTATTTCTGGAAGAAGAAATGTTGAAACCTTTCTTTTAGAAGCCAATGATTTCCTTGAGGATGCCAATGGACCTTCAATTGTTGTATTGTCTAGAACAGAAACAGCTCAAAACATTGCTACGCTATTTAAGAGCCACACTATACCATATATTCACTTCGAAATAGACTATTTTCCAAACTCCAATGCAAAAGAATATGTTCTGAAGACCGTGGAAAATAAAAGGAATGTGACACCAGCTATTGAGAAGTGTGTAGATGAATACTTTGCTAAGGTTCAAAGCATCATTACTGATAAAGATACTTTAAAGAACTTCTTAGGATATGCTCCGGTTTTACAAGCAATAGCAACTCATATTACAGAAATATCTAATACTTCAGCATTGTTAAGTGATTTAAAGGACAACTCAGACGAGGTGTTTTTAATAAACAATGTAATGGAAAATCTTTTACAACGAGAACACGATAAGCTAACATGTGCATTTAAAGAAAGGCTACAAGAAGATCAGATTGAGATATCCAATTGGGATTTAATATATGATAAAGAAGAACAACTAAGTAGATTGCTTTATTATATTTTGTTAAATGATATTGACACTTCTTCACGCTTTTTTGATAATATTCCATATGATTTTATCGACGATTATGTTGAAATGCTTAAAGTCTTTCTTCCTCAGCATCCATTCATTCAAAATGCTTTTTCAGATGGGCTCATTCAAAATCCAAAAATTGATTTTGCTGGTCCCGCTTTTAGAGATTATTGCCTAGCATATGCATTATTGAATGGCAACGATGAGGCAAGTGCAGAATTATACTATCAACAAGAAGCTGCAACATCAAGATTTCCTTCGCCATTGTTTTGGAATCATTACATTGATTTAAGTAATAATCATATAAACAGTAAACATTTTGCATATGTTTATGAAGCATATCGTTCTAAAACAAGCATTGGCAGTCAAGCTTCCCTCGATGTTTTGTATGATAATTTTGATTCAAAAGCGACCTTTAGTATTACTAAAGACAATAAGATGATAGAAACAACAACTTTAGACTTAGATGTGTATGACTACATGGCGTTTGACAGTATCATTAACACTTCAATAGATGCGGATTGTACTGTTTCTGTAGGGCAAAAGGATAATTGTTCGATAGAGAATTCAGCAATAAATTGCAAAAGCATCATATTATGTTCAAATACAGTATCAATTCAAGCTTTTGATCCAGGAGCAACATTTATCAATTGCGAGAAAGAAATAAAATATAATGGTACAATTCCGCCAAATGTTATTGTAAACAATCAGGGAACTATAAAAATAGATTTTCCAAATATTTTTGAATTTCCCAAATGTTTTAAATACAAAGTGGACTTGAAAGAGAATAAGGATTCTGAAGATATTTACACATTTATTTATTATTTAAGAAAAATTTTCTCTTACTTTAGAACACACAAAAAGGATATGCCTGCTCGTGATGCAGAAAAAATAGACTATGTAGTTGTTGCAGAATCACCAATTAAGAGTAGCATATTTAACTTTTTAAAAGACAAATCAATAATATTTAGACAAGCACACTTATATAAAATCAATATGGAAAAGTTGGCTGAATATGGAATATCTTGGGGAGCACTTACAACTACGAATACTAAACAGTTAGAAAAAGCGTATGTTTCATTTTGTGAGTGGAAAAGCCAATAATTCTTTAATAATACAAAAAGCACCCGGTTCTGGGTGCTTTTTGTGTTTAACAAGGGGGAAAAATATATGAACACACAATTCATCTATCCGCAGAATATGAGAGCATCTGCAACAATATGGCTTTGGTCGTTAAAACACTTTGCCATAATCGTAGTTGCGGCTCTGCTCTCCGCAATAACATTCGCTACAACAAGATTTTTCGTTCCGGCGATTGCAACGGCAGTATATGCCTTTCTCTGCATTCGCACAGAGGATGTAACTATCCTCGATTTCATAAAATACGCAGTCAGGTACTTCATAACCTCACAGCAATACTTTGAATGGGAACTCAAGGATAAGAAAAGAATGAAAGAAGGTAAGGCAGTTGAAAAGCAAAAAGAATAAGAACTCGGTTCAGGAACTCATAGGCATCCAGACTTTCACAAAAAGAGGGCTTAAAACCGACAAAGGCGAGCTTGTGTATTTCATTGTTGCACCGACAAACATATCTGTTCTTTCAAAAGAGAACATTGCAATCAAAACATGGCACTTAACGCAGGTATTGTCCGGACAGCCGAACATCGAAATATCCTGCATTGACTCATGTGAACGCTTTGATGACAACAAAAACAACATGATTGAAAGATTGTCAGCCGAAGCTAACGGTGCGGTGAAAGAATGCCTGAGAAAAGATATTGATTATCTTGACAATATACAGATTGAAATGTCAACAGCTCGTCAGTTTATGTTTTCTGTACGCTTTAAAAAAGAAAAGGATGAACAGATCTTCAATCAGATTAACAGAATCGAAAAGCTCATTGCAGAACAGGGCTTCGAGGTAAGGCGCATGTCCAAAGACGATATAAAGAGATTCATCGCCATATACTTCGGAGCATCTATGCAAGGAGAACTGATTCCCGACATAGACGGAAAGGATGCGTTTGACGATGAAAAGCTCAACGAAATGGTTATTTAGCATCCTCATATTTGTCCTTCTCGGTGTTTCGATATTTGCCATAAGCAAGATGTACTTATCATTCAAGAAAGATGTGGATGACAAGAAGTGGTACACGGAAACGGCAAAGGAAATAACCTATGATGAGAATGATGATAACACTGATAACGGCATAGCTGAACTTGCGCTGGATAACACGGACTGTATCGGTTGGGTACGAATTGAAAACACAAAAATCGACTTTCCCGTTATGCAGACAAAGAGCGATCCTGAATTTTATCTGCGAAGGAACTTCAACAAAAAGCATTCAAACCTCGGAACACCTTTTGCAGATGCTGCCTGTGATATCGGGTACAGTCGGAACATCATCATATACGGTCACAACATGAAAGACGGAACTATGTTTTCAGACCTTATGAAATACAAAAGAAAAGATTATGGAATCAACAACCCCATAATCCAATTCATAACACCAAACGGCTGTGACAGATATATCATCTGCGCAGTAGCAAAGGTTAAACCCGATGATGACTGGTACACATACATCAACGAAACAGATGAGGAAATCTTCAATGAAATCAAAGCAAAGCTTCAGGAAGAAGCGCTCTACCTCATAAACGGAGAATTGAGTTATGAGGACTTTTATCTCACGCTTTCCACTTGCGAGTATTCGCAGAAAGACGGAAGGCTCATAGTAATAGCAAAAAGGAGTGATATCAATTGTTAAAGAAGAAAAAGGTAGAACTTACCGAAGAAGAAAAGGAAGAAATCCGCATAAAAGACTTCTTTGATAGAGTTCTGCCGTCAACAATCAAGTTTATGTCCGATCACTACATCGTAGGCGACACCTATCGCTGTGTCTGGGCAATTAAAGAGTATCCTCCAACAACGGAAGAACTCGCTCTGTTCTCACAGCTCGCAGACCGGAACAATGTCACATTGAGAATGTATACAAGACTTGTCGATGCAACAGAGCAAAGAAAGATTATTCAGAATGCAACACGCAGAAACAGACTTCATACCGGCTCGGATGACGCTCTTGAAAACATAACTGCAGAAGGAAACCTTGAAGATGTTGTTACTCTCATAGCAAACCTTCGCAAGAACAAGGAACCGTTACTGCATTGTGCGGTATTCCTTGAACTCAAAGCAGAGAATATGGATAAACTCCGTGAGATTCAGTCGGAGATAACTATGGAACTCACTCGATCCAAGATGACAGTTGACAGACTCACTCTTCGCCAAAAGGAAGGATTCCTCTCTGTCTTGCCTATGGGCTGGAATGTATTCAGAGAACAGTTTGAAAGAGTATTGCCGGCTTCATCGGTGGCGAATCTTTACCCGTTCAACTATTCAGGTAAGACCGATCCGAAAGGTTTTTTCATCGGCAGAGATAAGTACGGCACAAACATCCTCGTTGACTTTGACCGCAGAGCAGAAGACAAAACAAATGCAAACTGCCTCATACTCGGTAACTCCGGTCAGGGCAAATCGTATCTGTTAAAGCTCATACTTACAAACCTTCGTGAATCAGGAAAGAGAATCATATCTCTTGATCCCGAAGCAGAATATGAGGAACTCACAGAAGCACTTGGCGGCTGCTACATTGACTTTATGTCAGGCAAGTACATCATCAATCCTTTGGAGCCTAAATCGCTCGGAGAATATGATGAGGAAGATGACACACCCCTCGATCCTGAAAAGGCATTTAACAAAGTTACGAGGCTCTCACAGCACATTGCATACCTCAAGGACTTCTTCAGAGCATACAAGGACTTTAGCGATACGGAATTGGACACGCTTGAGATAATCATAACCAAGTTATACAGAAACTTCGGCATCACGGACTACACTAACTTTGATAAACTCAAGCCGACTGATTACCCGATTCTTTCTGATCTCTATGAGCTTCTCGATTCTGAATTCAAAGAATACGATTCAAGGAAAGCAAAGCAGATATATACGGAAGAAACTCTGCAGTCGCTTTGTCTCGGTCTGAATTCAATGTGTATCGGCACAGAGTCAAAATACTTCAACGGACACACAAATATTGCAGACGATAACTTCCTCTGCTTCGGAGTAAAGGGATTGCTTGACACAAACAGACGGCTCAAAGATGCAATGCTCTTTAACATACTCTCGTATATGACAAACGAACTCTTGAGCAAAGGCAACACGGTTGCAGCCATCGATGAGCTGTATCTCTTCTTAACAAACATGACCGCAATCGAATACATCCGAAACGCCTCAAAGCGAGTAAGGAAGAAAGAGAGCGCAGTCATTCTCGCATCACAGAACATTGAGGACTTCATGCTCGAAGGAATCAGAGAATACACAAAACCGTTGTTCTCAATCCCGACACATCAGTTTCTTTTCAACGCAGGTAACATTGAGCCGAAGACATACATTGATGTCATGCAGCTTGAACCTTCGGAGTTTGAACTCATCAAATATCCGGAAAGAGGTACTTGCCTTTACAGATGCGGTAACGAGAGATATTTGCTTCAGGTAATCGCACCCGACTTCAAGCAGAGAATGTTCGGTAAGGCTGGTGGCAGATAATGAGCGCTTCAGTTGTTGCCGCAAAAACTGCTGCTACTGTTGCAAGTGACAAAAGAGGCAGAACATTAATTCTTTCAATCATTGCTGGAGTGCTGATGATATTTTTCCTTCCAATCATAGTTCTTTCAAGTGTATTGAACAACATAAGTTCAACATCATTTGATCTGAACGATGTGTATCAGATAGTTGACACGAATATGACACAGGAATCAAAAGATAAAATTCAGCATGTCGATGATGTAACAAAAAGCATAGCCGATGAGTTCACGGACAGAGGTCTTGATGCACTCACCATCAAGAAGGCACAGGCAATATATGCTTGTGCCTTTTATGATACCGAAAAAAGCGATTCGGATTTCGTAACCAAACTCGCAGACTGCTATGAGCAGGCAGCTGATGATGAAGAACTTGTAGAACTGTTGTCCGCTACCTTCGGAAAAAGTATTGACCAAAAGGACTTTGACAATCTCATGGGCATAGTCAAAAACAATGTCATTGAGATAGGAAATATCTCTCCCGATAAAACAAACACCGGCTTGGTCGAATGGGCAAACTTTGCTTACGAAAACGGCTGGGGATATGTCTGGGGAAGCTACGGACATGTCCTGACTGAAAATCAACTGCAAATCTATAAGAGAGTATCAGGAACACATGTAACGAACTACGAGGAATACATCCGCTCACATTGGCTAGGCAGACGCACCTCGGACTGTGTCGGTCTCATAAAAGGTTACGGATGGTACAACCCCGACACAGGCAACATAGAGTACGGAACAAACGGGATGCCTGACTTGGGAGCAAATGCAATGCATGCTGCTGCAACCGAAAAAGGTCCAATGAGTACAATGCCCGAAATCCCCGGACTCGCTGTCTGGCAAGAAGGACATATAGGCGTGTATATCGGGAACGGTTATGTTATTCAGGCAGCCAACACATTTGACGGAGTCATAAAAACCAAGCCTGTCATATAACAGGTGGCAAGAATGGTTAAAGGTTCCGTACATTAACTATATTGAAGAAGGAGAAGAAACAGAATGAAATATAAAAAATATGAAATTACCATTGACCATATTAATTCAATCTGTAAAAGGGTAAAAAATGGTGAAAGAAGGTTTGTTGGAGGTTATCTCTGCAGAGTCTTTGACAAAGACGATTATTTTCACGAACACCTCTTGGATGAATTCCATATCACCAATGATGAAATCTCATATAACGAAGATTATGCTGAGGTATCAAAAATCATTGAGTATATGGATAAGAATTATATGGAGTGATAGATATGATTATCAATGCCAGACTTAACCGTAAGGATGCCAGGACTGATACACAAAGCTGTGTTATTGAAAAAGTAATTGAGCTGGACTATGACGGCTTCGAACTATTTAAGAACAATCTCTTACAGGACTACCCCTTCATAGAATCACACAAGCACCTCATGGGCTTTGATGACAATGGAAAAGCACATTGTATTCTCGTTATAGGTGAGGATACAGATGACGGTATTCTTATTGAGAGCGAAGGCTCAAACTACGCTCGGTACTCTTCCTTTATTCCGAATGCAAGACAGATACTTTTGCAGGAACAGCTGAGTCCTACACTTAAAGATTACGTTGAAACTCTTCAGGACAGAGTGAATCGGTTGGTCAAGGACATTTTATTCAAATGCGAGTATGACCACCTTACTATCAACTTTGATGAAATACAGCCGAAGCTCGGAGAATACTTAATCGACAAGCAGCTGCTCATTGAACTCTTGTGTGAAAGAGATGAGATTGAGCATATAGAAACAGATGTGAATGATATCATCGTATATCCTAAAAAGGAGTATCTTGAAGATGAATCAGATAGCGACTACGATGTAATCTTTCTCGATGAATCCTGTAATGATGACATTGAATTAAAATGCGCTAAACATATTCTTTGGATATACGGTGAAGCATCAGGCGAACAAGCCGACTTTGAAAATCACAGAGTCGACAACATTGATTTTGTCGATAAGACATTGAATAGTGTAAATTTCGCAAATGGCAAATTCAATAATTGCTCTTTCAAAGATGCAAGTTTGTGCTTCGCATCAGCAGAGAATGCAGTATTCAGAAACTGTGATTTTTCATCTGCTACTTCCGAGGAAAGCGAATATATTAATTGCAGATTTATAAACTGCAGATTCAACAATGCTGCCTTCGCTCACTCAAACTTTACAGGCGCAACATTCTTAAATTGTCATTTCGCGAGAACATCGTTTGAAAAATCACTTACTGCAGAAATGAAATTTCTCAATTCACTCGGTGAAGAAGAAACAAACATGCTCCCTGACCTATACGGATCAATAGATGATGCTGAGGAGTGGGAGTCAGGATTAGGTAAAGGAGTTGTTCAGGAGTGAAACAGATAACAATATCAATTCAATTTGATGAAGAAAAGTTAAAAGCTCTGAAACGATTTACAAAAAAGAAGAATGTTGATTTCACAAAAGAACTTGAGGAATGTGTTGAAAGATTATACCTAAAATATGTTCCTGTTGCTGTTCGTGATTACATTGAAGAATCTAATGAAGAAGAATCCACTAGTGACAATAAGAAAGTTCGGAAAGGAAATGAAAAATGAAGTATCATACAATCTCATTAACTATTGATGACAGAATCTATGAAGCGTTGAGTGATGCTTATGACGGAACGCTCGAAGACTATCTTGAAAATAAACTCGGAGAATTATTCGACCTATATGTTACTCCGGAAGAACAGACACTCATTCTTTCAGACATTGAGCTTGAAGATGAAACGAATCCTGAAGGTAAACTTGCACTCCTCCAAATTGCGAATGACGAAGATCCTGTCAATATCGCATGCGAAGATTACAAATCTGTTTTTGAAATTGCTAAAATATTCGCAGAGCAAATCTTTGATCCTAAAGGTGTATATGAGTATTCTGCAGATTCATACATGAGCAACTTTGGATACTGGAATCGAATACCTGATATCCCGTTTGATATTATGTGTCAATCAATAAAGAGCGATGACAGAGTGAACGCCATTGTGAAAATCAATTTGGGAAACGATACGGTAAGCGTTAAGGAAAAAGGTGATGCCGAGTTCAAACACTATTCGCTTGACACCTTCTATAACGCCGCTATATCAGCGATAGAGTCAGACTCGCCGTATTACGGTGATCAACTTGAGGCATTTCACAAATACTTAAATCTTCATGAGATATCAATGTCGGATGGAGATCAGGGGATGCAAATGTAGGCATTTTCATGGCGCTTTTTGAGTCTTTCAATCATATCTGGAGAATGTACTCAACAGGGTAAGATTAGGGCAAAATATCGGCAGTTTGGCTGTCCGATTTTCAAGCAGGAGAAAGAGTCGGGGTTGCAGTAGCATCCCGACTCTTACCACATCAGCCGGCAACGCCGACTGTTACAAGGTTTTTATGCTAACGATCATAAGGGGTTATATAATATGAGCTTGGATGTATGGTATGGGTTGTAAATTTGACAAACCACAAAACATACGACAGAAACAAGGTGTCAGAACAGGAGTTGAAAATGATTATGGAAAACAGTCCCAACAGAAAGGAGATTAAACGAAAATTTGCGCTTTGGGCAAGGGATTCAACTTTGGAACGAACTAAAGAATGGTATGAAAAGGACAATTGCAGAAGCCAAAGCGAATTCATTGAAAAGGCAATTCTCTTTTATATAGGCTACCTTTCTTCAAACGAGAATCAGGAATACTTGCCTGAAGTTATTACATCAACATTGAAAGGGATAGTCAAGGAAAGCGAGAATAAAACTTCAAGAATGCTGTTCAAATTGGCTGTTGAATTGGCTGTTACGATGAATGTTATAGCTTCGGATTCAGATATTGACAAACTGACCTTGGAAAAGCTTAGAGGTTCATGTGTTAAAGAGGTGAAATCTCTTAACGGTTCATTCAGTTTTAATGATGCACTTGAATGGCAAAGAGGTGAATAACTGTGGCGAAACTGATTACAAAGTTTGGATATATTAAACCGAACGATACGAAAAATGTCAGCGGATATGTGAAATATATTGCAACCCGGGAAGGTGTTATGATCCCAAAAGGCAAGGATAAGTCTGCATCCGTTACGCCTAAGCAACTATCTTTATTATCTCAATTGCTCAAAGATTTTCCCGATTCAAAGAAGTCACTTGAATATGCAGACTACAAAAACAATCCGACTGCTGTAAATGCTTCTGAATTTATTTCTCGCACAATAGAAGAAAACATGTGCGAATTAAAAGATACAAAGACCTATGCAGACTATATTGCAACAAGACCAAATGTTGAGAAGGTCGGCAAACACGGTCTGTTTTCATACGAGGGATTAGGGATTAGTTTATCTAAAGTTTCAGATGAGTTGAAACATCACAACGGAAATGTTTGGACTATGATAGTATCTTTGCGCCGAGAGGATGCTGAACGGTTAGGCTATAATACAGCAGATCGATGGAAAGATATGCTTCGTTCTCAAGTGCCTCAGTTAGCAAAGAGTTTGAAAGTCCCGATGAAAAACCTGAAATGGTATGCAGCGTTTCATAACGAATCACACCATCCGCATATTCATTTAATTGCTTATTCAGTGGCCGAAAATGAAGGCTATTTATCTAAAACAGGCATAGAACAAATGCGGTCTTCACTTGCAAATGAAATCTTTGAACAAGAACTATTATCAGAATATAAAGAGCAAACAAAAAAACGTGATGAGCTTAAACTCACCACGAAAGATGTTGCTTCTGAAATTGTTCGGGAGATAAACTCTGGAATGTATTCAAATCCCGAATTGAAAATGCAGTTTGTTGCTCTTGCCAAGAAACTCACTAAGGCAAAAGGCAAACTACAATATGGTTATCTTAATAAGAGTATAAAGGGAATAATAGACTCCATTGTTGATATGCTTGAGCGAAACGAGAGAATATCAGCACTGTATGACTTGTGGTATGAAAAAAGGTATGCGATCCTTAAAACATATACCGATGAGATACCGGAGAAGGTTCCTCTGTCACAGAACAAAGAATTCAAATCAATTAAGAATATGATTATATCATCGGCGCTTGAAATTTCAAGCGATATACTAGTTGTTGGACAAAGCAATGAAACGAGTGAAAACGAGGTATCAAAAGCAAAGCATATTGTTGTTAATGCAATTCACGACAACTATCTTCCAACGGAAGAACTCAATAATGCGTATAAAACCTTATTAGAGGCGGCAGAGAAAAATGACTCATCTGCCGACTATTTGCTTGGAAGATTTCATTCAACATGTCCGTCAGTTTTAGATTATGAAAAAGCGATTTTATACTTAAAAGAGTCTTCAAAAAACGGTAATCACTATGCTTCGTTTCAACTTGGTAAGATCTTTTACTTTGGCAATGATGATATAGAACGAGATGCAAAGGTTGGACTTGATTATCTTAACCTTGCATCAGAGCAAGGAGATGAATATGCCTCACAAATGATTGATAATATTTCATCTCATAAAAACTTTTACATTGCACAAAGTTCAATCAGCCTTATGTATTATTTATCTGGGTTAATTCAAAACAATAATTCTGCCCAGAGATCAAGGTCTATGAGCAGAATCGAAAAGAGAGAGCGATTAAAAACAAACAAAAAAATTGTTCATATGGGCTAAAAAGCCAATACTCATATTATCTTTTTAACGACCAGCCACCATTGTCAATAAATCTTTTAAGTGCTTCTAAACTTTCAAATGTGCATTTATAACTACACTGGAAATTGCCTCGAAAAGCACTATAAACCGTTATACTTCCATCAGAATTGGTTTCATATGTAAAAGAATAATCTTTATATGTACCACGAGTCAAAAAATCACCTCCCAAAAATAGTTTATATATCTATCCTATCATCACGAATCATGGATATTGGAAACAACTTGTTATAATGTTGCTCCTTAAGTCTTTTGCTAAAAATGGGATCCGAGCATTCAGATAGATATGGACTAACAGCATCTAATAGTGGTCTCAAACAATGACTACACATTTTGATTTCATCTTCGCTGGTTGGAATAGCATTACAGATTTTATCATAATAAATCAACCAATACTCTCCGTCAAATTCCTTAAAATCAAACGGAAACAAACGGCAATCAATCGGTCTTTCTTTATAAATAGAACACTTGTTATTCTGAAAGAATATACACCCATTTTTTTCATCATTATTTACTCGTTTCATTTGATAAAGATTTGTTGTTAATTTATTAGCAAAATAATCTATGCTTTCTTTTTGAGAAATGGAAATCTTTTTTGCTTCAAAAGGTAAGAGTATGGGCATATCTATTCCTTCACAGTTACAACAACAATCAAATTTTCCAACACAACTGTTACAAAATTGATATGTTCCCATATTGGGTTTGTATGCGCCATCTGCAACTAAAACATAGGGGCTATTATATACTTGTTTATTATTAAAAACAAAAGTACAATATCCACTTAGCAAGTTTTCGTTTATGTATCTTAAAACAATTGAACCCCTTTCATCTTTTTTTGGGTTATTTGATTCATATTTTGCCAATAGTATTTGATTCTTAAATTCACCTTCTAATGTATACTCCCTTTTATCAAAGATAATAGAAGCTGTAACCTTTCTACCTAGTTGTGTTATTTTTACTGATTCATTCAAAAAATCTTTTTCTTCTAAGAAAATAGATGTCCAATTACCAGAAATATCAAATTCGTCTACATTTTTATCAATCTTTTTTCGATATATGATTTTAATTTTTTTGATTATTATTGGAAAAACAATACCTAAAATTAGACCTAAAATACTGCTAATAATCGGTAATAATATATATCTTTCTAAAATCTTCAAGAAAACCCCTCCATATTAATTCTATAGTAAAATAGTATTAGAAAATAAAATAATGTCAATGTGAAGTGCCAAAAAAATAAAAAAAGGTAAAAATAATTTATTGTGTTTTTATTTAAAGGAGATAAGATAATGTTAAGCGTTAAAAAATATACTAAAGAACAAAAAGAAAAAGCGCACAATACCAATATCATTAAGCTGCTCTTTTCTCAAGGAGAGAATGTGAAAAAATCTGGTACGGAATATGAGTGGTTTGATAATGGTATGAAAATAACAATAAGAGATAATCTATGGTATCACCAATACGATCATGTCGGTGGTGATGCCATTTTGTTTGTTATGCGCTTCTATAACAAATCATTTCCCCAAGCGGTACAGTTCCTATTAGATAAAGATATCGGGGAAGTAGTCCCTTCGATCTCAAAAGAAATTACAAAGAAAGAGTTTGTTTTGCCAGAGCGTGATTGGAATAAGAGAATAGTATTTGATTACTTAGATAGTGTTCGTGGAATAAACAGAGATGTGATTACTGATTTTGTTAATGCCAGACTTATATACTCCGCAACAAATAAAGGTTATCACAATATTGTCTTTGTCGGAACAGATTCATCAGGACTGCCCAAACATGCTCACCTAAGAGGTATAGTTGGTTCGTTCAAAGGAAATGTCTCAGGGGGAAAAGATGAATATGCTTTTCATTGGAATGGAACAAGTAGTGAGATTTATCTTTTTGAAGCACCGATTGATTTATTATCCCATATATCTCTTAACAACAAAGATTGGAAACAACACACTTATGCTGCAGCTTGCGGTGTATCAGATAAAGTGCTTCTTCAATGTCTTAAGGATAACCCAAAGCTCGATACCGTTTGTCTTTGCTTGGATAATGACAGTGCCGGAGTTAAAGCAACCAAACGAATACAAGAAAAGCTAAAAGAATTGAATATAGAAACAAAAATCCTCGTACCAATCAATAAAGATTGGAACGAGGATTTAATTATGTTAAAGAAGGGAGATAATGCAAAATGGAAACAGGAGATGTCATTGGAGTAATTATTGTTGCGTCAGTTATGTTTTCTGTATTGGGTGGCGTAACTTTATTGTCTCATATGTACAGCTTGAACCGAATAAAAAACAAAACTGTAGGTGACGGTCAGCATGGAACTGCTAGATGGGCTTTAAAGAATGAAGTTCGAAAGATGTATAAAACCATTTCATTCAATCCGAATGAATGGCGCAAAGGCAAGTCTTTGCCAAAAGTCGAAGATCAGGGAATAGTTGTTGGTTGTCAAGGGATAAAGGGAAATACAACAGCGCTTGTAGACACGGGAGATGTTCATGCTTTAATGATTGGTGCAGCCGGCGTAGGTAAAACAGCCTATTGGCTATACCCTTGTATAGAATATGCTTTGGCAAGTGGAATGAGCTTTCTATCAACTGATACAAAGGGCGATATTATGCGAAATTATGGAACAATAGCTAAGGAATGTTATGGATACAATATATCAGTAATTGATTTGCGCAACCCCACAAAGAGTAACGGAAACAATCTATTGCATCTTGTGAATAAGTATATGGATTTGTATAAGAAACATCCTGAACAATTGGCGTATAAAGCAAAGTCGGAAAAGTACGCAAAGATAATATCAAAGACAATTATTCTTTCAGGAATGGATTCAACATCTTTTGGTCAGAATGCATATTTCTATGATGCAGCGGAAGGATTGCTAACTGCCACCATACTTTTAGTTGCAGAGTTTTGTGCACCGGAAGAAAGACACATTGTTTCAGTTTTCAAAATTATCCAGGAACTACTTGCTCCGGATAAAACCAATAAAAGAAAAAACAACAACCAGTTTCAATCATTAATGGAGTTGTTGCCCGATGATCATAAAGCTAAATGGTTTGCCGGAGCTGCATTGAATACTTCAGAGCAAAGTATGGCGTCAGTAATGTCAACCGCACTTTCAAGATTAAATACATTTCTTGATTCTGAACTTGAGCAAATCTTGTGCTTTGATACAGAGATAGATGCGGAAAAATTCTGTAATGAAAAGTCGGCAATCTTTCTTGTTATGCCTGAAGAGAATCCCAATACTTTCTTTATGATATCTCTCATAATTCAACAGTTATATCGAGAGATATTATCTGTTGCAGATGAGAATGGCGGCAAACTTAAAAATCGATGCGTGTTCTTCTGTGATGAGTTCGGTACATTGCCAAAGATAGAAAGTGCAGAAATGATGTTTTCAGCTTCACGTTCAAGAAGGCTTCAAATTGTTCCAATAATTCAGTCATTTGCACAGCTTGAAAAGAACTACGGTAAAGAAGGCGCTGACATCATAGTTGATAACACACAATTGACGATATTCGGAGGATTTGCCCCTAACAGCAGTTCTGCTGAAGTGCTTTCAAAAGCGCTCGGTTCAAGAACAGTTATGTCCGGTTCTGTTAACAGAGGGAGAGAAAGCCCATCCGAATCATTACAAATGATTGAAAGACCTCTTATGACACCTGAAGAACTGAAATCTTTGCCTAAAGGAACATTCATTGTAATGAAAACAGGATATCACCCCATAAAAGTAAAGTTAAAGTTATTCTTTGATTGGGGAATAAGGTTTGGAAAGCCATATGAGGTTGATGAAAAAGCCAATAGGACGGTTGCATATGCAGATAAGGGAGATCTTATTGACAAAATTATATTAGAGTATCACCCTGAATTTCTGTCCGTTATTGAAAATGATGCAACTTCAACAAACGGTGGAGTTAGTCAAGTCCAAACAGAAAGAAATGAGCTTATTCAAGACGAAAAGAAAAACCATGTTACAAAAGCCAAAAAGAAAACAGATGCAACGCCACATTCAAAAATCTTAAAGACTGAGCGACAAGAGGAAGGAGTTAAGAATTGGCAGACTTGATCATATCTTCAAAGCAGATCTGCCACACCGAGCAGTAGCCGTTTATATCTACCTTTTTGAGCGAGCAAACAAAAACGGAGAATGCTGGCCCGCCATTCCTACAATAGCAAAAGAATTAAAGATTTCTCAGTCAACCGTTCGCAGAGCTTTGAATGATTTAAGAAAAGCAGGGTTTGTAAATACCGAGCAAAGATACCGTAGCAGCGGTGGGAAAAGTAGTTTAATGTTTAAATTGAAAATGAATTAAAAAAGACCGCCTTCCGCCAAGAGCATTGTATGCTCTTTCGGTGAAAGGTGGTACTTGTCATTATGGTAGGAGTTGATGAACTACTCACTTGAACTATTTACTAGCAGAAAAAGAATAATTCGTTTTAAAATAGATAATTCTCACTTTATGCGTTTACATAATTAAGATAATTATCAATCATATTATTAGTTTTAATAATAAGGACGAATGATAGAATGATGAAGGATAAAACTTGTTGCTTTACAGGTCATAGGAGTATACCAGAGAATAAAAAAGAAGAACTCAAAGAGGTTCTTAAATTGGAAATAATAAAACTTATAAATCAAGGAGTATGTTTCTTTGGAGCTGGCGGAGCTTTGGGTTTTGACACATTAGCAGCTCAAGCAGTTTTAGAATTAAAGGAGCAATATCCACACATTAAACTAATTCTTGTTTTTCCCTGCTATAACCAGACTTACCGATGGAAAAAACAAGATGTAAAAGTGTATGAAGATATAAAGTCTAAGTGTGATAAATATGTTTATACATCAGAAGAATATGACGGGCAGTGCATGATGAAGCGAAACAGACATTTGGTTGATTATAGCAAGTTTTGCATTTGTTATCTGGAAAAGGAAGTTGGTGGTACTGCTTATACAGTTGATTACGCAAAATCAAGAGGATTAAAAATAATAAATATTGCGAATGAAATTTATCATAAATAATGGACACCACCCATCATGAAAGATAAAAAACTTAAAAATGGGTGGTGTTTTAATATTTGCGTGTCAGTTAAAAAAACGCCACTTAAGAGAAGTGGCGTTTATTATTAGACAATTGTATTATCAATTACTGTGTTTTAAGGAACGAGTTAAATTCAGACTTAACCTTATTAAGCTCATCTTCATTAAAAAGAGATAAAAGATGAAGAATTTCTCTTTGTATTCTTTCAGTAGGATTATTGACATCATACTTGTTTAACAATTCATTTTGATAAGATATTCTCTTCTCATCAGACCAACCTAGGAGATAATTAACATCAATATCAAGGATATATGCGATTCTGGCGAATACAGAAATATCATAATTGAAAATGCCTCCGGACTCTATTTGCTTATAATCATTAAATGATATTTGTGCTTTTTCTGCAACCCATTCTGCTGAGAAGCCTTTTTCTTTTATACTCTCTTTTAACCTTTTTATGAAAATGCCTTTGATATAATTTGGGTCAATTGATTCCATTTTCTCATCTCCTATTATTAAAAAAATATATTTAAATTTATTAAGTCATTGCTTGATTTAATTTAACAACATCAATTAATAACACGATAAAGAAAAACTTCAATAAGTATGACCAAATAATAGAAAAAAGGGGATAAAAAAGGGCTGTGTGTAACTTTTTACACACAGCCCTTTATTAACGTGGTTTTACGGAATCGGAATTGCAATTACTAGTTTAAATTCAGAAGATTTATCATTATATTGCCACTGCAAATCACCGCCATATTTATTAACGATTCTGTTGATACTTTTTGTCCCATAACCATGGAATTCACCTTTTTTCTTAGTGGATTTTAATGCTCCATCTTTAACTGTTGGCTTTTGCTCACAACTATTTAACAATACAATTTTGCAATATGAACTCATACTGCTGCTAATCTCAAGTGAAATATGCTTTTCTTGAGATTGTTCTGCGGATTCAACAGCGTTATCAAGCATATTATTAAAAAGAGACGATAAATCAATGTCTTCGATAAATGATAAATTTTCAGAAATTGTTTCCGTTGAAAAAGCTATGTTCTTATCACGACAGATTTCAACATATTTATTAAGAATAATATCGAGTATTTTGTTTTTTGTTTTTGCAATATTACTATACTCTTCAATCTCTCCAAGCATTCCCTTTAAATAATTTTTAACATCCGGTGAAGTTGACATTGCGTCAATGGTTTGAATGTGGTTTTTGTAATCATGTGTTAAGATTTGCATCTGATCATTCTTCTTTTCTAAGAGTGATAAATATTGTAAGTCAATGGCGTTCCTTTGATTTGTCAATTCATATTCTATAAGTTTTTGATTGTTGTTTTCTGCTCTTTCATAAACAATGTAAATTACGATGTTTAGTATCAAAAGTATGAATGCAGCCGAAACACTTAAAAATGTTTGTTGAAAGTTCATAACAATATCATCTGTAAGAGCTTTAAAAACTAATATAGCATAAGCTGTTCCAATAGGGAGAGATGAAAGAATAAACCATTTGCCCCAGTTTTTAGGATTACTTTCTTTTGATGATAGTTTTGAAAGAATTACACTAAAAAAGAAGTATATAATACGACTGATTATTACTCCCAACTCAAAGTGATTGTTCACACTTTCTTTTGAAGAAATGTTAAGAAACAATGCAGTAGAATATGCTGTTAAGAATTCTGCGATTGTTTGAATAACAACCAAAGCAATACTATGGAATATAGCAGATTTTATTGAACTCTTGAAAAGAAACTTAATTATTAAAAGATTTACTACAAGAATGAACAAGAGATTGACTAGTTCAATGTTTAACACATAGTGATATATAAGCATTGGAATCAAATAGATGCCACAAGATAGTACAATAGTTAGTGCTTTATTATAGCGTGATTCGTATATGTTCTTTGCATAAATGAATACAATAACAGCTTCGGTTAAATAGGTGAATATTAAAAACAGTTCGCTAAACATTATTATCTCCTTTCCAAAACATTAAAGAACGCATCTTTGATTTCTGTCTGTTTGCTTGGGGCTATATTAACCTCAATTCTTTCCAAGATATGCCCATATTCATCTTTTTTTGCAAGGACAAGCATTTTTCTAGTATGACTTATCGAATAATCAAGGTTTACAATATAACTGGAATGAGGACAAACAAATGATGAAGAATTCAACTTATGTTTCCAAAATGAAATGTTTTCCCTGGAATAATAAATATCTTTACAAGTCATTATTCTCGTCTTTTTTCTTTGAGTTTCAATCATAATAATTTCATTAGAGTAAACTCGTACATCTTGTTTTGAATTCATGTCATAAAAAACAATTAACTCTCTACTAATCAATTCGGACGCATCATCTAATGCTTTATATAATCTTATAACATCTATTGGTTTAGGCAAGAATCTAAAGGCATTGATTTTAAAAGCATCATCCAAATAATTGTTGTGAGAGGTTATTACTATTATTATGCTATGTGGACTGTTTTTCTTTAAGATTAATCCAGCACTTATGCCATTAAGATTACCCATTTCTACATCTAAGAATATAAAATCGAACAACAAACTACTTTTTAAGAGAGCCTCTCCACTATCATATTGAAAAAGATTTATAGGTATACACTTCTCCTCAAAATAGTTTGCAATTAGATCCTCCAAATGAGATCTGAAATTTTTTTCATCGTCACAAATTGCAATATTCATATGTTTCTCCATAAAAAAAGTATATTAGGCGCTTGGCACACACCTAATATACCATAGATGATTCGTTTTGTAAAATAACTACTTTTTCTGTGCGAATGCTTTTGCTATTATCAAAAACGATTCTAAATCATTAAGTTCACATAGATATAGATTTTCTTCAATTTCGCAAATGAGATCCTTTATAGTTTTGCTTTTCCTATCATGACCAAGCAAAAAGTAATCTGGAGTTTTTTCAAGAGTAAGACTAAGTGCCATAAAAGTTTCAAGACCAGTCCCAGATTTTCCTTTTTCAAGCCTTGATACTTGTTTGTCGGTTAACTCTATGTCAGCGGGTAATTTATTAATAAGATCTGCTTGTGTCCAACCTAGCTTATTCCTTTGTTTTCTCAAACGATTTCCCACTTCTTCTAAATAAGTCATTTTATCACCTCGTTTAATAATTTAGCAATAAATAGGTAATAATTGAACGCATATTATTAGAAAAGTCTTACAAAACGAGAAAAAGAAAAAAATAATTAGATTTTTCTAATAAAAAGCGAAATAATAACAGTTTTTACCCATATTTACATATTTTGAACCAATGAGTTGATATTACACACTTTTATGTTTTAAAATGAAGTCACCAATTATGAAAGGATGATTAAAATGAAAAATGCAAAACACCCCAAAAAGATGTTATCAAAAATGGTTAAAAAAGTCATTGACGAATCATTAACCATTGACACCCTGGGAACAACATGTATTATTTATTATCAGCCTAAAGTTCCTAAAGGAATGGAAAAATTTAAGAAGAAAACTGATGATAAATAAACTGTCTGTTCTTGCTGCTAATCAATTATTGAAGCACAATGCCATTTCAGACGATGAAAAAGAACTGTATGAATACGGTATATTTATCTTGTTATCGTATCTTTTTTATAGTTTTTTTACAATTACATGTGGATTTGCTTTAAAATGCATTGGTAGTAGTATCGCTTTTTATTTCACCTTCCAAATAATCAGAAAATTCGCCGGTGGTTATCACGCTTTAACAGAAACTCGTTGTGAGATATTATCAATGATTTCTATTCTTGCTGTTATTGTGTTAATCCGATTATCAAAAACATATGATTATCAAATTGCATTAATAATTATCACCGCTTTATCTGCAGTTTGTATATTTTCATTATGTCCTCTAGACACAAAGGAAAAACCCTTAACAAAAGAAGAATTTAAGCGTTTTCGCAGGTGTTCTATGTTTACTCTAACAATTATCTCTGCAATAATTATTCTTTCAGTAACTTTAAGAATTAAATCCATTTTATACCCGACTTGTTTAAGTCTAATACTTGAGAGCATACTATTAATTGCAGGTAAGATCAAAAAACTAAGAGAAAAAGATGCTGAAAAACAATCTCTTCGGAACATATCTTAAAGACAAAAGGAACGAAAAAGGAATCTCTTTAAGAGAGCTCGCAAAGAGAGTAAATATTTCGCATTCATATCTTTCAAATTTAGAGAATGGCAAGAAACCTCCTCCGAGTAATAAGCTTCTTATTGATATCGCTGAAGCACTATCTCTTAACAAAGAATCGCAAAGATTATTGTTTGATATAGCGGTGAAAGCAAAGGAACTCCAGCGTAGTGACTATACAATCCCTGCTGACATTTCTAAATATCTTTCTGAAACTGTTGCAGCAAGGCGTTTTATAAGAGAAGCGGATAATCAAGGATGTTCTAATGACTTTTGGGATGAAATATTGCGACAGTTAACAAACAAAAATATATCCCAGTAACATGGGATGTATTTTTTGAAATTCTTGGTAACCAAAGGTGAACAAAAAGGAAGAATATAATGATAGTTATATCTACTCCCCCTCATAAAAAGGTAAAGAAGGTACACTGCCCTAAATGTGGTGGAAGGCTATGTGATGTCATTGAATCGGAAAAGATTAAAATAGGGAAATGCCGGCAAGGTATCATTGTAAAATGTTATAAATGTGGAGAAAAGGTTAGTATTTCAATAAACTAGTAAATATATTTTTTGATTAAATTATATGTACAGGACTCATCAATGAGATAGAGGTCTGACGATTATTCGTCAGACCTCATTTTTTCTACAAGAAAGTCGAAAGGATATCTATGACTTATTGGTGGCAACCGTACATATCTAAATATCCATAAGTTCTAAGCTTTGAAAATGAAACAATTCAAAACTTAAGGAGAAAAAACATGGATATTAAAAAACACCCCAAAAGAATTAAAGATAAATATAACCCTTACACACTTCAAATAAAAGACGATAAGTACATATTATCATTTGTTGATGGTGAAGGCAACAATCAGACAATGGAAATAGATGAAAGCCTTTACCGATTGTTTAATTCATTTGAACTTGAAGATTTGTCTCATATAGTTGAGATTAGTCGTCATTACGAACATTCTGAACTTACAGAAAATACCTTAAACCAAAGATCCTTAATTCAACCTCAAGATTTAGAAATAATAGCAATAAATGATTTGAGAATTCAAGGAATTATTGCTGCGATAAATATGTTATCAGAAACTCAAAAAAGAAGAATTGTTCTTTACTATATTTACGGCTACACATATTCAGAAATTGCTATAAGGGAACAGTGTGCAATAAGTTCGGTAGCTAAAAGTATAGAAAGGGGAATTAAGAAAATAAGAAGGATAGTGAATGAAAACCAATATTAATAATTTGTCCTTATTTTTTAATTATTTGGTCATATATATAGATAAAATAAATGGTATATGATTGAATATTATTGAGGTAATATACCTTAAGCGGTGAAATAAATCAAATGGATTATTATCTGTTGAAAGGAAAAGATATGAAAAAAGCATTAAGAATCATGTCAAAAGTATTGGCTGTTTTTTTGTCAATTCTTTTTGTCGTAGAAGTATTACCTATGAGATTAATAGCTGATGCATATGCCGAACAAAAGCAATTTGTTAAAGATTTAGTAGATAACCCAACGGATGCTGCAGAAAAAGAAAAAGCAGATATTCTTTATGAGGTCGTTGATAAGCGAGATGAATTTACGAAGGTGTATAAGCGTGCTGACGGTACATATACAGCAGCAATATCGAAAACACCTATTCATTTCGAAGAAAACGGCAAGTGGGAAGAAATAGATAACTCACTTGAGAAGAAAGGTAATGTTTTAACCAACAAGAGCAATGCCCTTAATGTCGAGTTCCCCACTAAGCTTTCCGAAAGTAAAGAGATAAAGCTGAAAAATGACGACTGTGAGATTTCATTTGCAATTAATGATATTGACGAAGCAAACAGTACTGTAAAGAACAGCGAATCGAAAGATAAAGCAGAAATAGAAGATTTTGCTTCAAAGACAACATCTACAGTTGCATACAATGATGTTGACGATAATACAGATATTCAGTATTCGGTCCTTTCAAACGGAATAAAAGAAAATATCATCGTTTCCGACGCGGCTGACGTAAAGGATACATATTCATTTGATATCAATATCGGTGAACTGACATATGAAAAGGAAGCGAACGGTAGAATCGTCCTTAAAGATAGGGATGGTGCAACTAAATTCGTTATTCCGGCTCCCGTAATGTATGATAGCGGATTTGCTTTTTCATATGACATAGGTGTAACTGTTACCGATAACGGCAACGGTTCAATTACGCTTGTCTATTCTCCTTCAAAAGAATGGATTAATAGTTCTGACCGTAAATATCCGATAACCATTGATCCGGCGATTATGGGAGAATCTGGTGGGGATAGCCTAATCGAGGATACTGCAGTTGCATACAGCAGTAACAACAATACGGAGGCAAATTCAAATTATTACGATGAAGGATTAGTTGTTATTGCCGATACAACCCTTGATAATGCCGATGTAAGATCCGAAGTATACGTGAGATTTAAACCCATATTCTTTGAAGGTATTAGCAATAATGTTATAATAACAGATGCGCAGTATGTTATTTCAGGAGCCGCCCTGGGTTCAAAGGCTTATGCAAAATACTTAACAAGTAGCGTTGATTTTGAAACTGTAACATATAATTCAAAACCCAATACCGACAATTCTGAGATTATAGATTATTATACAGCTCCTCGTCCGTTGACCGGTACAGTGAACGGTATGGAATTTTTGCATTTTAATATAACCAAGCCTCTGAACGAATGGTTGAATGGTGCAACAAATTATGGCTTTGCAATTGTTCCGGATAATGACTTTTTAGCAATAGGATATTTAAATGGTTCTTTTAATAACGATGACACATCAACGATTATATTTATTGATTACTTTTTCTCCGATGGATATAACGATTTGTATAGTTACCATAGTCAGGATGTTGGCAGAGCTGGAATCGGGTATGTAAATGATTATTCTCAGTCTTTATCATTTATAAGAAACGATATGTCTATCTCAGGAAATATAATGCCCGTTTCTGTTAACATGTTATATAATCCGGCTGTTTTCGATTATGCAAAGGCTAATTACGGAATTGATAGTTTTAGTGTATATGGAAAGAATTGGATGCCGGATTACTATAGAATTGTTCAGTATATTAATAATTCAGATAGTCAACAAATAATATATTTTACAGAAACAGGTAGCGAAATTGACTTTTTTGCTCATGAGGAAGATGGCAATACTGTTTATACGGACAGTCACACAGATTATATAGGCGACAGTGGCTATACAGCTGAAATTCTTGAAACACCCGAAAACTATAATGGGGATTACATTGAATATATTAAAATTACACGTCCTGATGGATATATTGAACGATTTAATGATAATGGAAATCTCATTTCTATAACAGATTCGAATTATCCCACCAAACAAATGAATATTTATTATACAACAGTAAACTCTTTAATCTGTATTAATTATATTACTGACGGCGTTGGGAGAAAATATGATTTTGTTTATGATAGCAACACAGGATATCTTTCTGAAATTGTATGCAAATCCGCAAATGATGTTGTAATAAAAGCAGGAGATCAGACTAGCGATTTAAAAACTACCTATACTTACGACAATGACGGAAATCTTACCGCTGTAACATTTGCTGACGGTAAATCCATACATTATACTTACGACAATAATAGTCAATTAATATCCGCTGAAAACATTGACGGATATAAAGTTGAATACACTTACGGTGCAAATAATAAAATTGTAAATATAGCCGAAAAGGCGTATAATAACTCTACCAGCAATTATGAGTCTGGCGGATCGCTTTCTTATACAGTTCTCAGCCCGACACAGATTCAGATAACTGATGCTTTAAGCAATACAGAGGTTTATCAGTTTAATTATAACGGAACCTTGTTATATACGAGTAGCAAACAAGGAAGGTTGATCTCCTCGAATGGTAGTGGAGCAAGCTCTGACTATTACATAATTCCGAGCCTTAATGGATTGAATTCAACCAATTTGCTTAAAAACGGTGATTTCGAATCACTTACGGGTTGGACTGTTTCCACTCTGATCACACAATATACATTTACAGACGCACTTTCCGGCAAAAATGTTTTAAAAGTCGACAGCTCAACCAACACAACTGTATGGAAAAATCAGGAAGTATTCGTTTCCAATCCCGGAGAATATACTCTTTCAGTATATGTTTATTCAGACGGTAATAGCAACAATAATAATGCACAGCTTACAATAAAGGCAGTTGCATATAATGGTTCTAACAGCGAAATTACCTGCGGAACTACACATGCGGTTAATATAGACAGCGAATGGCAGAAATATACTGTTACTTTAAATGCTCCGTCTGGTGTAAATAAAATAAAAGTATCAATAGGTCTTAATAATAGCCAAGGCACATATTATATCGATAATGCACAACTTGAATACTCTAACTCAGCAAGTGCATTCAACCTTATAGGTAACGGTAGTTTCACCGATTCGACAAATCAGTGGACGATTTCGGATAATAACGCCGTAATTTCAAACAGCTCGATTATGGGCAGAAATGTTAAAGCATTAAAGATTAACGGTTCTGCTGTTGCAGATAATACAGCTTATCAGACCATAAATATCAACGGAACTGAAGGTGACGTTTATTCAATCGGCGGCTGGTTTAAAGGAGCTTTCGTAAAAAGTGAAAGCGACAGTGCTTTTACTGATTACCTGCCGACAGGAACAGAAGATCTGGTCAACTTCACAAAAGACCGTTACGCCCAGATAGAAGTATCTTACCAATACGAAGAAGAGGATGAAAATCAGGTTTTACAGACTCTTACCGATACAGTTGTTATCCCCTTCGAACAGTTCATAACAGATTGGCAGTTTGCCCGCGACAGCTTTGTTTTGAAGGGCGATACAGATCAGATCACAGTATTGTTTAGATATGCTAAAAATGCCAATGATGCATATATTACCGATCTTCAGTTGAATCTTGATTCCAAAGCCGTTGCGTATGAACTCGGCGATGATGAAGAAGAGATACCAGAGGATACGTGCCCTTGTGAAAACTGTGAAGAAATTAATTGCGAATGTGATTGTGATGAAGGAAATTGCTATTGCATTCAATGCAAACGCAGAAGCGGGGAAACTACAGTAGATACCTTTGGTAATATTCTCACAAATTCATCATTCGATGATGGTTATTCTATGGTTACATCCAGCACATATACGGCAGATGGAAACTATGTTGCCACTTCAACTGATGCTGCCGGCAGTACGGTTACATACGGCTATAATGTGCTCAATGGTTGCCTTGATTCTATAATTGATGCAAACAGTCATACTACGAATTATGGCTATGATGCTTATAACTTGTTGGTAAGCGTATCTGCGGCAAACAGTAACAATACTATAAGTTCAGCAGCATATACATATACTAACGACAGATTGACTGCTATTACACACAACGGATTTAGCTTCAATTTCACTTATGACATCTGGGGACAGCTTACGCAGGTTTCTGTCGGAAACCAGCCGATAGTCAGTTACAATTACGGAACAAATGAATATCGTGGCAGACTGATTTCCATAACATACCATAACGATATTGGAAATGAAACAGTTTATGAGTATTACTATACTCTCAGTGGTGATATCTCAAGTATTAATCTGAATGGAGTAGAAAAATACTTATTTACATTTGATACTCTTGGTGATTTGACTGAGATAACAACTACGGATATCAGAAGAATCGTTTTCACTGATGGCAGAACGGATATCCTCAATTACAATGGAAACAATACTTTTATCCATGTTTATTCGTCATTTACGGATGAAGATGGTAATCTCGCTGAATTAATCGGCGATTTAACCTACACAACAAAGGATTATGACAGCGAATATACTCAGCAAACGGGAATTACGGTTAATAAGTCCGACTACGAAGTTTCTGACCACAGAGTTGTCGGTACACTTACCTCATCGGATTGGTTTGGCAGAACTACACAAGAGGTTATTAAAACCGAAAGTGCCGTTGATGACAATGCAAACAATGAATATGCGGCTATAACAAGCTCATATAGCTATTATAATGATTCGGGTAACACTTCTGACAGAGTAAGATACATAAACAGCTCTGTTACTCCGAAAGCAAGTTCGCTGATTGATCCATATTCATATGAGTTCGGTTATGAATATGACTCGAACGGGAACATTACCGGGGAGTATGATTGTGATCCGACTGATTATGTTGATCCTAATGATGCTCCTGAGCCATATATAACATATCAATACGATAATCTTAACCAGCTAATTCGTGTAAATGATTCGGTTAAGCGTGTAACATCTACTTATGAATACGATAATTCAGGGAATCTGTTGTCGACGAAAAAATATAACTATACAACAGCTCCTACAATTAACACGACATTAAAATCTACAACAAATTATACTTATGATAGCGTTTGGAAAGATAGGCTCGCATCCGTAGGTAATAAAACCTACACATATGACGATATAGGCAATCCTATAACTATCGGTAGCGATACCCTTACCTGGGAAGGAAGAGCTCTTACATCTTATACAAAGGGTAATGAAACCTACAATTATTCCTATGACGAAAACGGCTTAAGACATAAAAAGACGGTTTCAGAGAATGGCGTAATCACTAAAACATATGACTATGTCTGGGCTGACGGCAAACTCATTTCGCAAAAATATACTGAAGGCAATACAATCTATGCCGCTAAGTTTGTCTATGGCTTAACTGGTGATGTTCAAGGATTCATTTATAACAATAAGACATATCTCTATGTGAAAAATCTTATGGGAGATATTGTTGCTGTTATTGATGAAGATGGGTGCGGAATCGCTGAAATAGCTTATGATATATGGGGCGCTCCATCGTTCATTATAGGTCCTGATGGTAACAACGCAATTTTTGAAGTTGTTAAAAAGATTAGTCCATTTACTTACCGTGGATATTGCTATGATATTGATACCCAATTGTATTATTTACAGAGCAGATACTATGATCCTCTGATCGGGAGATTTATTAATACTGATGATACGCAGATTGCAGCATCTACACTCGGCGATCCTTTAGGTGCTAACCTCTTTGCTTATTGTGAGAATAATCCTGTTAATTTTGTAGATTATACGGGTAAAATGATTTATTTACCCCCTGATGTTCATCAATCGGTTAGAAGAAGCCTATTCTATACGGCCGCACACTCGTACTTGTATGGTATAAAATGTTACATAACGGATAAAATGTTTTATCATTTTTTATATGGTAATGGTAGTGCCCTACCAACGAACACATATAATATGCTAAAAAATGCAATCGCAACTAAAGATAAAAACGCAACTACATGTACGATCATTGATAAAGATTTGTTATATAAGGTCAGGAAAATGTTGAACAGTATAAAGGTCGTTAATAAAAATGTTACTTTAAAAGACAGTGTTGCATTTTCAAATAATAAAGATTTATACTATTCAGTCCATAATGCATCTATTGTATTAACAGCAAAAAGAAAAGGAAATATATGGACTTGTAGTATCGTGATTTCAGACACTTTTGACTTTACGGAAATATGGTTGTTCAAGAAGAATGTTAAATTAAAAAACAAAGTTGCAAATGATTTAGGATATTGGCTACAAAAATTCGGAGACGGAGAAGCATATTATTGGTCGATTCGATTTAGTTTTAAAATAGGAGCAAATACAATATGATTAGAAAACTATTATCATTTTCACTATTATTGGTTATAATTTTTTGCGGATGTCAAAGACAAGCAACAATAACATACTCTGAAGCTATAGCTATTGCGGAAAACTATTTGAAATCAAACGGTTATGAATTAAAAAAAGAAATCAGTGACTACCAGTATGGTGAGCAAACAAAAATAACCGCTGAAAATAGTGAGAAAAAGTATGAAGTAACTTTTTATTATGTCGAGAATAATGAATTACCAGTTGAATATAAAATTGAAACGAGTAATCTTTATTATGAATCATCACAAATATATACTAAAATTGATTACGAATTATTTGAGAATTTAGCTAAAGCTTTAGGGGATACAGATACTAATGCAAACGAAATAAAAAAAGCTGTTGAAGATAAAAGGGATTATTATGATGACGGACATCCTGACGGGCCAGATGCCGAAGGCTATAAGATGGTGAAAATATATGAGCAAAATTTTGGTAGTATGAGGGTATTGTATTATTTACGAGGAGGCGATAAATCTAACATGGAAAATGTTACTGTTCAAGGGCTATGTGGATAAATAGGTTTTACTTGTAACTTCGTTAAATTTCTGAAGGAAAACACTCAATAATCCAATTTCCTCACCCACACATTCAATTTATGCAAATAAAAATTAAAATGATAAAAAATTAAAAATAATTAAAACAAATGCAAAAAAATGGAATTTCGATTGATTTATATATATGAGAGGGTATATCATTTGATTAGAATTTTTGTGTCAGATTGAACCCCCTCATCAAAAGGGAGGTAATCCTATGAAAAAGAAAATACTCGCTGTAATTATGTGTATTGTGATGGTGATTACCGTCTTGCCTATCTATGCTTTTGCGGAATACGGGCAGAGCGAATGGACATATAAGGTCTTAAGCGAAGAAGATAAAACTGCCGAAATTACGGGATATACGGGATCAGCAACAGTGACAGAGCTTGTATTACCGCGTACAATTGACGGCTACACAATGGTTTCCGTCGGCAACAGTTTTTATAAGTTTAAGTATAATTCAAACTGCCCTTTAACTACTGTTACTATTCCCAATACCTATAAGCGAATCGGCAACAGTTGCTTTTATAACTGCAGAAATCTTGAAAAAATAAATTTGCCACATACACTTGAATATATTGGATTCAATTCATTTAACTACTCAAAACTGCATTTTGACACAGAAGACTTTTTAATGATCCATCATCTGCCTGTAGTATTCTATATAGGTGAATATTTGATTGTATCAACTCAGGATGCTTGGCAGGAATTTCCCGAGATTTATATGGTCAGACCGGGAACAAGGCTTATTGCAGCAGGTGCATTTCTCAATGTAAGAAACCTGAAAAATGTTATTCTTCCGTATGGAGTGCAATACATCAATTCAAATGCTTTTGCGCTGTGCAATAACTTCAGGTCGATTGTATTGCCGAATACGCTAAAAAGACTTGAAATCGGAACTTTTGCGGCAAGCGATCAATTAGACGCCGTTGTTATACCTGCAAATGTTGAGTATATTGCAGAGGATGCATTTTCGTCAGATGTTTATATGCAGTTTATGACTATTTACGGGAGGTCGGGTACTCCTGCTGAAGAATTTGCAAAAGAAAAAGGTGCAAAATTCGTAGATGTTATCAAAGTGCTTTTCGGTGACATTGACGGCGACGGTACGGTTACGGTTAACGATTATGCTTCAACAGCATCGTGCGCAATCGGTAATACCGAATTTGACGGCAATCAGGAAGTCATCGGTGATATGAACTGCGACTGCATAATCGACGCCTTCGACGCGGCGGCAATTGATAGGGTTATTAATGATTAAATAGTTATAAACGAATTGAGGGCTCTTAACCAAGCCCTCAATTTGTTGTTTATACTTGAAATCTATTTCTTGGGTGTTTACACTCTAAAATATTCCTTATTTTATTGGTACTGATGTGAGTATATATCTGTGTAGTTACAATCGAACTGTGACCAAGCAACTGTTGTATGTACCTGATATTCACATCTTCATCAAGCAAAGCGGTGGCAAAAGTGTGGCGGAACATATGAGGCGTTATATGCAAATCCACACCTGCCGCTTTCGCATAATTATCTACCATATTTCTAATGGATTGTTCTGAAAGATTGTTGCCAAGTTTGTTAACAAAAAGATAATCACTTTTTACTGCTCTCGTTTTCAAATATTGAAGTATAAGCTCAGAAATATTATTATTTGCAATGCACATTATTCTTTCCTTTGAGCCTTTGCCAAATATGTAAATAGTATTACTTTTCAAGTCAATGTTTTGCAGCTTAAGATGACTGGTTTCTGACACTCTCATTCCGGTAGAAAAAAGAAGCTCCAACACAATAATGTTTCTTAAATTACTTTCTTTCTGGAATATTGTTGTTGAAGAATAATATTTTTGATATGCAGTTTTTAAAATTGATTCAACATGTGGCAACGGAATAGTTTTAGGTAACACTACCGGCTCCTTGTATTTTATCGTGATTTTGTGAAACGGATTAATATCAATGATGTTTTCCATTTCCAAATAATGATAAAAGGCTTTCAAGCAAGCTATCTTCCGTTTTGCACTTTTTGGCTTGTATTTCTTGTGCAGTAAGTCAATGTAATTCACTATGGTTTCTTTGGACAACCAGTCTTTATTTTGAACAAAGTCTTCAAATTGCTGAATGTCAATTGTATATGCCTTAATTGTTAAAGAGCTTAGTCCTTTTAAATCTTTGCATACAAACAAATAATTTTTAATTTCATTAGATAAGTTTTCCATATCTACACCTCCATAGTATATGGTACTATTATGAGAGTAAAAAGAAGTTATGTCGATAAAAAATGCATTTTTTGTGCCGAAAAATGCATTTTTTTGTATTTATTATTGATTTTTAATCTAATTGTGATATGAAAATAAGTGCAGATTAATATAAAAGAATAAAGGATAACTAAATATTATCGGTTATTAGTTAGGGTGGTTTAATGCGCTACAAAATATGGATCGGAAAAAGAGAATCAGATATCTTAACATATAAGTTTTTTGATTATTCAA
>Ga0310691_10000197_pt1 | contig 122810 bp, 105 predicted proteins | sample 176DNAGHGlowgp2_FD_203887 | JGI IMG/M metagenome (GOLD analysis project Ga0310691, IMG submission 203887) | Sheep rumen microbial communities from Palmerston North, Manawatu-Wanganui, New Zealand - 1766 DNA GHGlow gp2 (v2) (version 2) | ecosystem: Host-associated > Mammals > Digestive system... | reverse complement strand
GGATTTTCTGCAGATCTGGTATTATGGCGAGATTGAAACTGAGGTCATTGAGAATTCCGATGAGAGATATGAAGCGAAGACGACTCAGCTGGCTCCCGGCGATTCCAGATTTATGTTTTTTGAAGAGCCGCTGAGTCTGTCAAAGGACGAGATCTCAGACTTACGCTTCCCTAATGGAAATGATATCAGGATAACCGGCGCAAAATGCGATGATACATTCGTATATGGAGGCACGTTTACTTTTACTTCCGGTGAAAAGGTCAGGACATTAAACATTGCATCACCTGAAGTTGTCAATGAAGAGAAGAGCGTTCCTTATGAAGAATGGATCGTAAGGCTTGATGATATCGAGTATTGCTCTTTAGGCGGAAATTCCGCAATAAACAAAAAGGCTCATAAACTCAGCGATGCATATGTTAATAAGCACTTAAACGGCGAAGTTCCTGCCGGCCGTAATGTCCGTGAAGGAATCTTCACTACGACATCTTCGGTGATCCTGGTTTTCGAAAAGGGACATTATCTTATCACTTATTATTTCGTAACACATCCGCTCAAGATGGTTATAAGAGATAATCTTTGGGTTTATATATTGTCCGTTCTGGCACTTGTTATCGTGGAAGCATTGATCATTTATGCAGTAAGAAAACTCTACCTTAACCAGAAGAGGTTCGAATTAAGGAGCGAGAAGCTTACAAAAGGCATTGCTTATGATCTGCAGGGACCTTTGGCTGCTACCAGAGGATACCTGGATAACTGGGAAGACTTAAGCGAAGACAAGCGTGCCGAGTATTCGGAAAAGATCATATCCGAAGTGGACCATATGTCTTCTATGGTCACAAGGCTTCTCGAACTGTCCAAGATTCATGACGGCAGCGTTAAGCTTAACCTGGAAGACGTCGATCTCCTAAAGCTTACTCAGAACATTAAGAAAAGAAACAGCAAAGCCATATTGGAGAAGAATATCGATCTTACGATCGAATGTGATAAAGAAGCGGATGCTTATCCGGTATATGCAGATCTTGAGATGATGTACATTGTTATAAATAATTTCATTACGAACGCGATCAAGTATTGTGATCACACGATTAAGATAAGGCTTAAAAACTACAGAAATTCAATAGAGTTCAGCATCACAAACGACGGCGCCGGGATCGAAAAAGCTGATCTGGATAAAGTATGGGACGTTCTTTACAAAGCAGATAAAGGCAGTTCTGAAACCGGTGAAAACAGCGGCGTAGGGCTTTCCGTAGTAAAGAGCATACTTGATGCACATAATGCAAAGTGCGGATGCTTTAGCGGGTTTAAAGGAACGAATTTCTGGTTCTTAATGGATAGATATGAGGAAACGAAATGAAGAAGCAATATATAAGATACGGATCGATATTCTGCGGTTTGGTTTTGCTGGCGTTCATGGCTGCATTTGTTATTTATACAAGAATTAAGATAAATGAATTTAACAGCAACTTTAACCTGTCATTTATATCAGCCAACATAGACTATCACGATAATAACATTGATGGTCAGCTTGAACAGACGGTAGTCAGATCATGGAACCGGTATCTGGAAGATGAATACGCGGATTGCACAGGATTCTATTCTTCGATAACAGATATAAATAGCGGTGAGGTTATCCTTGATTCTTTTGAACAAGGAATCCACCGTGGTGATGCCGGTATCGAAAAGCTTAATGATATGGCATACGGGGCAGCGGTCGAAGGAGAAAAGTCATATGTAAAAAATGCCGGTGTTATGACTGAAAAAGGAATATTTACTTCAACCTCAGTGCTGATCTGCCAGGCCGGAGAAGGTAATCTCCACGTATCCTACAGCATAGCTGGCAAGCCGCTTAAGAGCGTGCTTGAGGATAATGTCATGACTTATATATTTTTGCTTTTGGCATTTATTGTCATTGAGATCGTGATCATTATCTCGTTTGTTGTTCTTTACCGTAACCAGATGAACTATGAGATCAGGAACCAGAAACTTACCAGAGGCATAGCACACGAGCTGAAGACCCCTCTTGCGGTTACAAAAGCGACTGTTGAGAACTGGGATTATCTTGATGACGACCGCCGTAAGGATTATTCGAAAAGGATCGTTAACGAAGTTGATCACATGTCGGACATGGTGGATAAACTCCTCGATGTCTCGAAAATAAAAGAAGGCAGCTATAAGCTCAATCGTGAAGCAATTGACCTGAAGAAAATGACAGATGAGATTATTGCAGAAAACGGTGAACTGATACGTGAGAGGAATATCACGATCACTTTTAACCGCGATGAAATGCCGTATAATGTATTTGCCGATCCTGAGATGATGAAGATGGTATTAAGCAACTTTATGTCGAATGCGGTCAAATACTGCGATCATGTCATCATGATACAACTCATAAGGAACGGCCGTAAAATAGAGTTCAGCATCACCAATGATGGTGCAAAGATAGATAAAAAGGATCTGGACAAGATCTGGGATATCTTCTATACGACGGATAAGGCAAGGACTGACAGAATGAGCAGCAGCGGAGTCGGACTCTCAGTCGTAAAGAGTATCCTTGATGCCCACAAGGCCGATTACAGCTGTACGAGCGGCGATAATGGAACGGAATTCAAGTTTTCGATGCCGGCTCATGAGACGGCCTGACAGAACGTATAAGGATGTAAAGAATGTATCGGATTTTGCTTGCAGAAGATGAGGTGACATTAAGAGAAGTCGTTGAAGTCTTCTTCCGTAAAAACGGGTTTGAGATCGATGCCGTAGATAACGGAATTGATGCGTGTTCTTTGGCAGATAAGCAGAAGTATGACGTTGTCATACTCGACATCATGATGCCCGGCATGGACGGCAAGGAAGTGTGCCGTCACATCAGATCCGGGTACGATGTGCCGATCATCTTCCTTACGGCATTGGGTGATGAATGCGATATAATTTCCGGCTATGAGATAGGTGCGGATGAGTATGTTACCAAGCCTTTTTCCACAAAGGTGCTGCTCATGAAGGTTAATGCCCTGATAAGCAGATACCACGGGCTTCTCGTCAAGAACGGCTGTCTTGTCATAGATGAGATTTCAATAGACCCGGCAAGGCATCTTGTAAGCGTAAACGGAAAGGCCATTAATCTGGCGCCTAAAGAATACTATCTGCTGCTTATGTTTATCGATCACAAAGACATTGTCCTCACGCGTGACCAGATCCTTGATATTGCCTGGGGCTCTGATTTTGAAGGCTATGACAGGACTGTGGACACGCATATAAAGAAGCTCAGAAAAGCCCTTGGAAAAGCCGGCTATCATTTAGAGACCGTGATCAAGACGGGATATGTTTGGAAGAGCGGAAATCAGTAAGGTTTATTCTTCCGCGTTAATTACAGAACGGCGATAAACCTCATGAAGTCTTCTTCGTTCTTATAAACGCCCGCACATTCCAAGACCTTCGCGAATGTCTTACCGATCTCGAGCTTTAATGCTTCATTGATCTTTTCTGCTGAAGAAAGATCGTAGTTGTCTTTCCATTCATCGATCCAGTCTGCATGCTTGGATATCTCTTCAATGGAACGAATATCTTTGCCGCTCAAAACGGCATCTTCGATCAGTGACATTTCTTTCTTAAGTCTTGCGGGAAGAACAGCGAGTCCCATTACTTCGATGAGGCCGATGTTTTCCTTCTTGATGTGATGGTATTCTGCGTGCGGATGGTAGACGCCCATCGGATGCTCGTCTGTCGTGATGTTGTTTCTGAGTACGAGATCCAGCTCGAAAAGACCGTCTTTGTTTTTTCTTGCGATCGGTGTGATCGCGTTGTGGGGAATACCGTCAGTTTCTGAGAAGATGAATGCTTCTTCGTCAGTGTAAGATTTCCACTTGTTAAGGATCATGCCGGCGCAGTCTGCAAGACGCTCAATGTCATTGCCCTGAAGTCTTATAACCGACATAGGCCAATTGACGATGCCGGCGTTAAGATCTTCAAATCCTGGGATGGTAAATGTTTTCCTGTAGACGGCACGTGCCATAGGGAAGGTATAGCAACCTCCCTGGAAATGATCGTGGCTTAAAATGGAGCCGCCGACGATCGGGATATCTGCATTAGAGCCTGCAGTGTAGTGTGGGAACTGCTCAACAAAGCTTAAGAGCTTTTTGAATGTGGAGCGGTTTATCACCATCGGGATGTGTTTCTTATTAAGGATTATGCAGTGCTCGTTGTAGTAAACATAAGGCGAGTACTGGAGGAAATATTCGTCGCCGTCCAAGGTAATCGGGATGATCCTGTGATTTTGTCTTGCAGGGTGGGTAAGCGTTCCTGCGTAGCCTTCGTTCTCAGGGCAGAGCAGGCACTTCGGATAAGATGTGCTCTTTGCTTTTCCTGCTGCAGCGATGTCCCTAGGATCCTTTTCAGGTTTGCTTAAGTTTATCGTGATGTCGATGTTGCCGAACTCAGTCGGAGCGACCCATTTCACGTCTTTGGCGATGCGGTCAGTGCGGATGTAGTTCGTTGCTTTGGAGAACTCATAGTACCAGTCTGTCGCATCCTTTGAAGACTCCGATAAAAGCGCGTTAAACTTGCTTATTACGACAGACGGGGGAGGCGTGACCGCACCCATTATTTTTGTATCAAATAGATCCTTTTGTGCAATGGTATCGCTTTCCATTACTCCGTGCTCAAAGGCCCAGTTCAGCATATCTTCCAGGATAAGGTGAAGATCTCTTTCTTCCGGCACGGATTCAGGTTCTGCATATTCATCCAGCCCCATCAGTTCGATGAGTTTGTTAACGGAATATACCCTGTCGAGCTCGTCGATAAGACCATTTTTAATTCCGTAATTTACAAGTTCAGTAATATATGTGTTTATCATGACCATATCCTCCGTCAGATAACTCTTATTCCGCCGTATTTTCTGATGGCCAGTATCTCGCATGCGCCATCGCCGAAAACCTTATCCATGTACTTTTGATATCTTGAAGCGTTCTGCTTTTTTACAAAGGCCTGTATGGTGCCTGCAAAGCCACCACCGTGTACACGTGATGCTTCATCGGCCCCAAGTATCGTATCGCTGATAGAGAGCGCGAGAGATACATTCTGGACGGATATATCCTTATTTGAATAAACATTCTGCAGATACTTAAAAGAAGAATCACCGGACCGTTTTACGAGATCGATGAAACTGTTTATGTCATTGTTCTTAAGTGCATCAGCTTCCATGCCGGCACGGTCAGTCTCATTGACGAAGTGAATAGCTCTTAAAACGGCGCGGTCACCGGCTTCTTTTCTGAGCATATCGATGTTATCTAATATGTCTTCGAAATCTATGGGGCGGAGGACATCGTGACCTAAAAGAGATGCTATCTTCTTCATCTCGGAAGGAACAGCCGCATACTCATCTGTTAAGTCTGCGTGTGAACCTTTGGTGTCGGTGATTGCAAGAACATAACCGGTCTTGGAAAAATCAAAATCTACTTTGTCGACAACAGGATTAGCAGGATCTTCAAAATCGATATGAACGAGATTTCCGACCGAGCATGCCATCTGGTCCATAAGTCCGCAGGGCTTTCCGAAGTATATGTTTTCAGCGAATTGTCCGGTCTTAGCGATCTCAACAGGATCTATGTTCATGCCATTATACAGACCTGATACTACAGTTCCGATAAGTGTCTCAAAAGCTGCAGAAGAAGAAAGACCTGCACCGATCAGAACGTCACTTGTTATGTAAGCATCAAATCCTCCAAGTGTGTAGCCACCGTCTTTAAGTCCAGCAAGGACACCGCGGATTAGGGAAGCGGTAGAGCCTTTTTCTTCTTCGCGTAGTTCGAGATCTGCCAATTCCATGTTTGTCATGCCGAAGCCTTCGGCAAGTACATTGACCTTATCATCAGATCTTTTGGAAACTATTGCAATGGCATCCTTGTTGATCGATGCGGCGAGGACTTCTCCGTGCTGGTGGTCGGTGTGGTTGCCGCCTACTTCTGTTCTGCCCGGAGCAGAGAATATTGCTTCAGGTTCCGTGCCTTCAAATGCTTTTGTGAATTCTGATATGGCGCTTTTGTAACGGTCCTTCTGGACAGCGGCAGATTCGTCCGTACAGTATATGTCTTTATAATCAATTACTGATAGATCAAGCATAGTAAGCCTCCTTGGGGGAGTTTATAGCATGATTATAGATTGTTATCTTTAACAGTCATATGCACATTTTACACAATACTCGGAAACTATTTTTGTAAAATCAGTTTCCGAAGAAATCCCCCTATTTCTCGGACATCTTGGTATTATTTAGGTGGAAACTGATAAGACTACAACAAGTTTCCGAAGGAGATTTCTATATGAAGTTGACCGGGATCCGCGAGAAGATCCTTATAGGAACTATACAGGTCTTTAATAAAAAGGGACTAAAGCTCACGATGGATGACGTAGCTGATGAGCTTAAGATCTCAAAGAAAACTATCTATAAAGAGTTTACGAGCAAGGAAGAAATGTTCGAGACGATGGCAGATTATGTTTTCGACAACATAAAGGTAAGAGAAGAGGAGATCCTCGGTTCACAGGGATATACGACAGCGGAAAAGATCAGAATGCTTTTGTCGGCGATGCCTGAAGGATACAGGAACATCAACTTCCAGGAACTCCATCCGTTAAAGGAGAAATACCCCAAGGTATATAAGAAAGTTCAGAAGAGACTTGAGACCGGATGGGAGCCGACATTGAAACTCATGGAGCAGGGCAAGGAAGAAGGCATCATAAGAAAGGATGCGGACCTCAAGATATTCAAGATGATGATGGAAGCATCGCTCGAGAGATTTTTCGAGAAGGACGTCATGAAGGGCGGACACAAGAAGTACAACGATTATCTGAACGAAGTGGTAGACATACTCTTAACGGGTATTACAGAAAGTTGAGAATAAAAATGGAAAAGTCAAAAGTTATCTTTAATAATGTTCAGTCTGATTCGGTATATAAGAAGGCCGTAAAGTCCAAGGCTAAATATGTCAGGAAGTTCGGCGACGATTCAGATAAGAATTATTCGGCAAGGGTGGTCAGTAATGAATACATCGGAGATATCCTGGGCGTCAGGAACATTGCGGTCGGAGACAGCGATGCCGGTGTATCTGAAGGTTTTGATAACGACAAGGGAATCATCGTAGGTAACATCAGGATGGGCTTCGGTCACTACCGCATCTCCATGGCCATTGCATCTGCTGCAAATTTCATGGGTTATGTTCCTTACTGGATGGATCTCAATTCATATAAGCAGACGACATGCACGAAGGTCATCTCTGCGCAGAATGATCTGTATTCGACAGGTTCAAGACTGTCACAGAAGTCCAAACTGTTTAATAAGATCGTTTGGGAGCCTTTAAACTACGAAGGGTTCAGAAAGCTTTCATATAATGCGGCAGACCAGAAAAATGCCGAGCTCATGGCTCCGGTATTTGCAAATGTGCCCAAGGACATTCCTGTTGTTGCTACACACGTATGGCCTGCCCAGGCAGCGATCCATGCCGGCATGGAAAACGTGGTAAATGCAATTCCGGATAACTGGCCTATGGCTCTTCATTTTGCTGAAGGAAGCATTCATACGGTCCAGACCCATTATGCATATCAGGGATACCGTATCTGCAATGGAATGGACGGTAAAAAGGTCTTAAATCCGATGCCTGAAGAAAGCCTTAAGTATGTCGGTCATTACATTGACCATGAACTCGTTGCAAATATCGAAGATGACTGCGCACGCCGTCTGGCACGCAAGGCGGAAGGAAAGCCCATAAGATTCCTTCTTACCATCGGCGGTGCAGGTGCACAGAAAGAGATCTTCGCAGCGATAATCAATGAGCTTATGCCTGACATCAAGAGAAACAAGGCAGCGCTCTATGTGAATATCGGTGATTATCAGAACGTTTGGGAAGATCTTAAGAAAATGGTTCCCGGAATAAGCGATACAGCAAAAACACATTTTAATAATTGGGAAGAAACGATGAAGTTCTGCAGTGATGCTTTGGAAGGAGACGTTGAAGGAATACATCTTTTCTGCCATGAGAATATATTTGAAGCAGTTTATGCGACAAACCTTCTCATGAGGTCATGCGATGTTCTCGTTACCAAACCTTCAGAACTCGCATTCTACCCCGTACCGAAGCTTTTCATCAGGAGGATCGGCGGACACGAACAGTGGGGCGCTATCCATTCCGCTGAGATCGGTGACGGCACGCTGGAGTGCAGGGACATTCCCCATACTTTACAGATGATAAAGCTTTTCAAAGATGACGATACTACGCTTGCGGATATGTGCGGAAACATCATAAGAAACAAATCCTTAGGGATCTACGACGGTGCATACCGGGTTGTAAAGATCGCAATGGGAATGAAGAGATAAGAAAGGAGAATGATATGGAGACTAAAAAAGGTTTAACCGGAAAAGAGAAATTTGCTTACGGAATAGGTGCCGTAGGTAAAGACATGGTCTATATGCTCTCAGCTTCATATATCCTGTATTATTTTCAGGACATCATGAAGACGAGCGCGATCGCAATGGGTGTCATTCTTCTTGTTGCAAGAGTTTTCGATGCGTTCAACGATCCGATAATGGGTGTGATTGTCGCGAAAACAAAGACCAAGTGGGGCAAATTCCGCCCCTGGCTTCTTATCGGTACTGTTACCAATGCCGTGATCCTGTTCCTCATGTTTGCTGCTCCGCCGACATTGGACGGCAAAGGTCTGGTTGCTTATGCGGCAGTGTTCTATATCCTCTGGGGCATTACATATACCATGATGGATATTCCTTACTGGTCAATGATCCCTGCATTTACTGAGGGCGGCAAGGAGAGAGAAGGTCTCTCGGCTCTTGCACGTTCATGCGCAGGTGTTGGTTCAGCTCTCGTTACGATCTTTACGGTAATGGCTGTAACTGCTATCGGAACATCGCTCACGGCTAAGAGTGCTGACAATATTACAAAGCAGTTTACAACTGCCGACACAAACATCCACACTTATGTTATTGAACTCGACAGTGACGGAAACCCGACTGACAACGTTATCGAATATGCATCTGACAAGACAAACGTATCAGTTACGCTCGTAGGCTCAGAGAGAGCGTTCGAAGGCGTTTATTCTTTCAATACGGATAACACGAAGTATGAGTTTACGATCAACGGTGTAACTGCGGATACTTCAAAAGTTGAATTCGTTATGGATTCGGAAGCTGCAGCTGAAGCAGGACTCGTTTTCTATGTCGATTCTAAATGTTATGACGCAATTAAGAACAATGATTCGATCGATGCAGATCTTACGATGAATTCGACATTGGAAGTTGAGAGAGTCGGTTTCAAATACTTCTCGCTCATCATCGGAATCCTGTTCATTGTCTTTATTGCTGTAACTTGCCTTTGCATCAAGGAGAAGTCATCCGTTGACATGAAGACTCCGTCCGTAAAGCAGATGTTCAAGGCGCTTCTGAGTAACGATCAGGCGATGACCGTCGTAATAACTATCGTATTGTTCAATACGGCTACATATATCACTTCGAATCTTTTGATCTACTTCTTTAAATACGATATTGCAGGTTCTAACTGGCAGGGTAATTACACATTGTTCAACATGTTCGCAGGCGCGATGCAGATCCTGGCGATGATGCTGTTCTTCCCGCTTTTGAGAAAAGCATTCTCCACACTGAAGATATTCTACATCGGTGTGATCGCAGCCATTGCCGGATATCTCATTCTGCTCGGATTGTCTATTGCAGGAACAAAGAATGTTTATGTCTTCTTCGTACCAGGATTCTTCATCATGGGCGCTGTCGGAATCCTTAATGTTATCTGCACTGTATTCCTCGCAAACACATGCGATTACGGCGAACTTAAAAACGGCAGAAGGGACGAATCGGTAATCTTCTCCATGCAGACATTCGTCGTCAAGCTCGCTTCCGGTATCGCAGCACTGGTTGCATCTGTCTGCCTCACGATCTTCAACATCCAGCAGAACAGCGATGTTGAGATGAATCTCAGCGTTCTCCTCTCGAAAGTAACATCGATCAGGAACAATGTCGTAGAGACGATCGACACAAGCGCAGTATTCGGCCTTAGAATGGTAATGACACTTGCACCTATATTTGTTCTCGTAATTGCATTGCTTATATTCAAGGCAAAGTATATCCTGACAGATAAGAAGCTTGAGGAGATCTCTAAGGAACTTAAATCTAGGAGCTAATACCATGATCACTGTTAAAGGCGATAAAGCCCCACTGTTTATCCTTGATACCGCGCATACGACGTATGCCATGAAGGTATTGGATTCGGGTCACATAGAACATCTTTACTATGGAAGAAAGATCCACATGGATAGTGAAGACGGTCTTACAGAGCAGCATGAATTTGCTCCCGGAAACTCAGTTGTATACTCACCTGATCACGGCAATTTCTCGCTTGAAGACATGCGTCTTGAGATGAGTTCTTACGGCAAAGGTGATGTAAGGGAAGCATTTATCGAAGTCGTTAATTCAGACGGCAGTTTTACTTCGGATTTTCTTTTCGACAGTTACAACGAGAGCAAAGGCAGGGACGGCGGAACTGAAGGCCTTCCATCATCTTATGGTGAAGATGCCGAAGTCCTGACGGTCACATTGATCGATAAAGAAAATAACCTAAAGCTTGAACTGATCTACTGCGTTTATCCCGATACCGATGTGATCACCAGAACAGCACGTCTTATCAACGAAGGCGAAGGTGACATTAAGATAAAGAAGATCATGAGCTGCCAGATCGATTTCGATCCGGATAATTATGTGTTCACGACATTCACGGGCGCATGGGCAAGAGAGATGAAAAAGACTGATATGTCCGTATCTTCCGCGCGCCTTGTAAATTCTTCTTTTACCGGTAATTCTTCCAACCGTGCAAATCCGTTCGTCATGCTCTCGAAAAGAGGTGCGAATGAAGATTACGGTGATGTCTACGGATTTAATCTCGTATACAGCGGCAACCACTATGAGTCTGTCGAGAAGAGCCCGTTTGGCAAAGTAAGATTTTTATCGGGAATAAACCCGACTTCATTTGAATGGAAACTGTCGAAAGGAGAGTCTTTCCTGACCCCGGAAGCGGTCATGACATATTCCTCTATGGGATATAACGGAATGAGCGGGCAGATGCATGACTTCGTGTCTAAGCATATCCTGCGCGGTCCGTGGAAAGACAGACTTCGGCCTGTTCTCTTAAATTCCTGGGAAGCATCCTACTTCAAGATCAGTGAGAGCAAGCTTTTGCGTCTTGCCAGAAAAGCAAAAGAAGCCGGCATCGAACTCTTCGTCATGGATGACGGATGGTTCGGCGAGCGTAATGACGATACGACTTCTTTGGGTGACTGGTTCCCGGATACCAAGAAGCTCCCGAGAGGCGTAAAAGGTATCTGCGACAAGGTCCGTGCATTGGGACTTGATTTCGGTATCTGGGTAGAGCCTGAGATGGTAAACCGTGAAAGCGGTCTTTATCTCGCGCACCCCGAGTGGGCGATGGAGATACCAGGCAAGAAACATTCCGAAGGCCGCAACCAGATGGTATTGGATCTTGCAAATGTTGAAGTGCAGGATCACCTGATAAAGGTAATGAGCAAAGTGTTTTCTTCTGCTGATATCTCATACGTTAAGTGGGACATGAACAGAAACTTCTCGGATATATTCTCAAGATCTCTTCCCGCTGACAGACAGGGTGAAGTAACGCACAGATATATCCTGGGCCTTTACCGTGTAATGAGAGAGCTTACAAAGAAGTTCCCTGATATTCTTTTCGAAGGATGCGCTTCGGGCGGTAACAGATTCGATCTCGGTATATTAAGTTTCTTCCCGCAGATCTGGGCTAGCGATGACACTGACGCAGTATGCAGGGCAGAGATCCAGAACGGGTATTCTTACGGTTATCCGATGCGTACTGTTACAGCCCACGTATCAGACTGCCCGAACCATCAGACTCTCCGCCGTACTCCCATAGAGACAAGATTTAACGTTGCTTCATTCGGAGTGCTCGGATACGAGTGCAATCTCAACGATATGAGCAGCAGTGATTTTGAAGCGGTCAAAGCGCAGATCAGGATGTATAAGAAGTGGCGCGAAGTAATGCAGTTCGGAAGATTCTACCGTTCAAAGTCGATGAACGATTCAAGGTCCTGTGACGGTGATGCTTTGGGCGCTCCGGGATACAGCGTTCTTGATCAGGTCCCCGGAAACGATATCTCATGGACTGTGGTATCACCCGATAAGACAAAAGCGGTATCGATGACGATGCAGCTTTTCACTCATCCGAATACGCAGTGGGGTGTATTAAAGCCGGTAGGACTTGAGTGTGATTACAAGTATCACATCGAAGGAAGAAAGATGAAGTTTGACGTGCGTGATTTCGGAGGACTTATAAACTATGTTGCTCCGATCCACGTTAAGCAGGACGGCCTTTCTCACAGAACGATCGCAAGATTCTATAAGATGAATTCAGAGGCGGAAGCGCACGATATGTACGGTGATGCAATGATGTATGCAGGCGTCCATTTAAGAAGCGCTTTTGCATCGGGCGGATATAATGAGAACATGAGATATTATCCCGATTTCGGTTCAAGGATATATACTATTGAGAAGATCGGATAAGAAAGTTGGGGAGTTTTCTTTATGAGAATAGATCTTAATAACGATTGGTTATGGTCGCCTGAATTCGTTCCTGAAATGACCGGACCTGTCTACAGTAACGAAGACAAGATGGAACAGGTGCGTATTCCTCATACGGTGAAGGTAACTCCTTTGAATTATTTCGACGATAAGGATTACCAGATGGTCTCCTGTTACAGGAGAACTTTTGATGCGCCTTCAGAGTGGAAAGGTAAGAAAGTATCCGTTACTTTCGATGCCGTTGCACATGAAGCAGAAGTTTATATCAACGGCAAGTTTGTAATAAAGCACTCATGCGGTTATACGGCATTTACAGCAGATCTTACTGACCATATCGATTACGGCGGAAAGAATGTTATCGCGGTTAAGTGCGACAGCCGCGAGAGCCTTAATGTTCCTCCGTTCGGATTTGTGATCGACTACATGACATACGGCGGCATTTACAGAGAGGTTCATCTCGATGTGAAAGAGAAGGATCACATCCGTGATGTTTTCGTGAGCGCGGGAGCAGATAAGAAGGTCAGGATCAAGGCTGATGTTGAAGGTGAAGGCGAACTTGTTGCCGTAATAACGGGCATTGATTCGGGCAAGGTTCTTTTCGCCGGACCGTGCGAAAAAGAATGCGAGATCACAGTAAGCGAGGCGGAACTCTGGTCACTTGATGATCCGAATCTTTATGAGCTTTCAATGACCTTAAGAAACTGTGAGTCCGAAGATACATTTGTAACAAGATTCGGTTTCAGGGATGCCGTGTTTAAGGCTGACGGATTCTATCTTAACGGAGAGAAGATAAAGCTCAGAGGTTTAAACCGTCATCAGTGCTGGCCTTATGTAGGTTATGCAATGCCGAAGTCCATGCAGAGAATGGATGCTGATATCTTAAAGAACGAACTTGGTCTTAACGCAGTCAGGACTTCCCACTATCCTCAGTCACATCACTTTATCGACAGGTGTGATGAACTGGGCCTGCTCGTGTTTTCTGAGATCCCCGGCTGGCAGAATATCGGTGACGATGCATGGAAAGAACAGGCAGTCATCAATACGCGCGAAATGGTATCCCAGTACCGCAATCACCCTTCGATTATTTTGTGGGGTGTAAGGATCAACGAATCCGTCGATTGCGATGAACTTTATTTAAGAACGAACAAGGAAGCTCATGACCTCGATCCGTACCGTCAGACATCAGGCGTCAGATATCTGAAAAAGAGTTCTCTTTTAGAAGACGTTTATGCTTTTAATGACTTCAGCCACAACGGAAAAACTTCGGGATGTGAACCCAAGAAGAATATTACTCCGGATATGGATAAACCATATTTTATCAGTGAGTACAACGGCCATATGTTTCCGACAAAAGCATATGACTCCGAGCTGCACAGACAGGAGCACGCATTAAGACACTGCAACGTTCTGGACAGCGTTATGTCTTACGACGATATCTGCGGCTCATTCGGATGGTGTTTCTTTGACTACAACACGCATAAGGATTTCGGTTCGGGTGACAGAGTGTGTTATCACGGTGTCACTGATATGTTCAGGAATTTCAAGCTTGCAGCTTATGTTTATGCGAGCCAGAACAAGGATATCGCCCCCGTGCTTGAGATCAGTTCTTCGATGGACATCGGAGAGCATCCTGCAGGCAACAGGGGAGAGATCTATATCTTTACCAACTGTGACAGCGTGAAGATGTATAAGGACGATATCTTCATCAAGGAATATACCAAAGATGATTCTGCATATAAGAACATGATTGCTCCGCCGATCCTGATCGACGATTTCATCGGAGACCAGATGAAAGAAGGCGAAGGCTTCTCCGACAGGCAGAATAAGATCGTAAAAGATGCTTTGAATTTTTCTGCCGTATACGGAATGGAGAACATGCCTCTCAGGATGAAGCTCACGATGGCTGAGGCCATGACCAGATACAAGATGAAGTTTGACGATGCTTACATGCTCTTCGGCAAATACATCGGTAACTGGGGCGGCAAAGTTACAAAGTTCAGATTCGACGGCATCAAGAACGGTGAAGTCGTTAAGACCGTAATTAAGTCCGCTATGACTGCATCAAAACTCTGTGTTGACGTATCTTCAAATGAACTTACTGAAGGTGCAACTTATGATGTTGCAGCTATCAGGATAAAAGTCACTGACGAAAACGGAAATGTACTGTCTTTCTATAACAAACCGGCAGTCGTAGAAACTGCCGGTCCTGTTGAAATTCTAGGGTCCGCTCTTGCTGATATTAACGGCGGTATGGGCGGCGTTTATATCAGAAGTACGGGTATATCGGGAAAAGCATCAGTCAAGATCACGCTTCCTGACCAGAATCTGACTTCCGTTGTGGAACTTGATGTCAGAGCCGGAAAATGAGCTGATATAGCCGTTTTGTCCTTCTGACAGCCAAATTTTCGAGATTTATCATATGTTTTTTCAATCAACTAACACTTCTTAGAAGAATCATTGTAATATATATTTATATTCTTTTCAGGAGTGGAGTATGAACGGCGAGAACTCACAGAAGAAGGATATTACTTTCGACGAGATTGCATTTGCCCTTGCGAAAGACTATGACAGTATTTACATTATCGACTCGGAAAGCGACAGTTATGTCGAATATATAACCGAGGGCGAGAATAAAAACCTCGTAATCAGAGATTCCGGAGATGACTTTTATAAGGCTGTTATCAGGAATTGCCGTATCATGGTGCATCCTGACGATCAGGAGCATTTTCTTGAATCATTCAGGAAAGAAACAGTTACCGAGGTTCTTAAGAACGGCAAGTCATTCTCGATCAATTACAGGCTGATGATAGACGGTAAGCCGTATCACTACTTCCTTAAGACTATCAGGGGCGCTGACAATAAAGTTATCATAGGCGTCCAGAATGTTGATGAGCAGCGTAAAAGAGAGATTGCCGCAGAAGAGCAGATGCTTACATACAGCCGTATTGCCGGTGCGCTGGCGAGCCGTTATGAAGTAATCTATTACATAAACATCAACAGCAATAAGTATACGTTATACAGTTCCAGCGAAGTGTATTCTGACCTCGGTACAACTAAACAGGGTAAAGACTTTTTCGCTGATTTGATTACTGATGTAAAAAGATACATCTTCAAGGACGATGTTGATTACGTTTTATCCGGACTGGACAAAAAGACGCTTCTTAAGAATCTGAGGGAAAACGGAACTGTCTCCATGACTTACAGGCAGCAGCTGGGCGACGGCATCAAGCATGTCTCTTTGAACGCTGTTGTTCCCAAAAACGATCCTGCTCATATCGTAATGGGTGTTCTGAATATAGATTCCCAGATGAAACGCGAACAGACGCTCATGGAAGAGAGCGAGATGTTCAATCATGTTGCGATGGCTCTGGCTTCAAGATATGAAGTAATCTACCGTGTTAATCTGAATACCAATGAGTATTACGAATTCAGTTCCAGTGAGAAATACACGAAGCTTGAGGTGGGCATCAGGGGTGATGATTTCTTTGCGGATTCACAGCGCAATATGACGCGTGATATCTATGAAGAAGATTATCCGATGATGGCCAAGGCGATAACCAAGGAATTTATTCTTAAAGAGTTTGAGCACGTGAATAAGATCTATCTTCATTACAGGCTCAATCTGGATGGACGCCCGCAGTATGTCTCTCTGGTAATTATGCGTCTGGCAAAAGATTCCGAGTACATCATCGTGGCACTCGAAAATACCGATGAAGCAAAGCGCAAAGAACTGGAGTTTGAAGCCAAGATCGGATCGGCTATGGATCTGGCCAACAGGGATGCCCTGACCGGAGTAAAGAATAAATACGCATATCTGACTGCAGAAGCTCATCTGAATGAACAGATCGAAGCCAAAACCGACGGCCTTGAATTTGCAATTGCCGTCTGTGATATCAACGGCCTGAAACAGGTAAATGATGAGAAGGGTCATAGCGAAGGTGATGCATTCATTAAAGACGGATGCGCGATCATCTGCGACATTTTCGACCACAGTCCAGTCTACCGTATAGGCGGAGATGAATTTGTCATTATCATGAGCGGCAGTGATTATGCTAACCGCTATGACCTGTTAAAGCATTTCTACAATATTCAGGTCGAGAACAGACACAACGGTAAGGTAACTATTGCTTACGGAATGGCTGAATATATTCCCGAAAAAGATCTTACTCTTCAGGATGTTTTCGAGCGTGCCGACAACCTGATGTATGAGAATAAGAAGAGATTTAAAGACCAGCCGATAAATGAAGAGGTCCAGTCGATAGAGAGCTATTCGTTCGTAAGATTCTATGAGCTTTACGAGCAGCTCCTGTCTGCTATGGTTAACTTTGAAAACCTGGATGTTCCGCTTATCAATGAACTCCTTGGCAAGATCGGCCGTATGTTCAGACTGTGCAAAGGTGTTACCAGGGTTTACCGTAATCCTCAGGAAGAGGCCATGGGCTTAGGCGAGACACTGATCCCGTTTGACTACCATGTTGAAGGAACAGAGGCTTTGAGCGTAAGAGCCGTAACAAGCGTTATGTCGAGCACTACCTGTACTGTTTATATGGCTAAGGGTGAAGAACCGTTGAGCCCTGAAGAACTCAATAAGATTGAGCTCGTTATGAGGACGGTAGTAAGTTTTGTCAGCCGTAACAGACTGAGAGATATAGTTTATGACCTGGCATATTTTGATGAATCAGGCTATCCGAACCTCAGGAGCCTTAACTCCGAACTGGGCAAGATCGTTAATACCAACAGTTTCAACAATCTTATGGCGGTGCGTTACAATCTGAGACACTTCTCGATTATTAACCAGGAGTTCGGAAGAGAAGCAGGCGATAAGATAATGAGAAGCCACTACGATGGCCTTGTGGCTATCCTTGGCGAAGACGGCCGTGTTTTCAGACTGGGCGGCGATAATTTTGTTGCAGTGGGTCCGCAAAACAAGCACAAAGAAGTAGCGGAATATCTTTTCGAAACACATATTAAGATCGATGATACGAGCAGTGTAAGAGTTCCTACCAGCGCGGGTATCTTTATTCCGCCTGAAGGTTTTGAACCTCAGAATCCCGGTGACATCATGGGCAAGATCATCAATGCTTACCGCGTTGCTCAAAATGGCGGCAGAGGCCACGTTATCTACTATAATGACGATCTGATGCTGATAAAACAGAAGTATGCCAAAATCCAGCAGATGCTTTCTGAAGCTCTGGCTAATGAAGAATTCGTTCCGTTCTATCAGCCCAAAGTTGACATCAATACCAACAGGATAATCGGCGGAGAGGCCCTTTGCAGATGGTTCCATAAAGGTAAGATAATACAGCCGGCGGAATTCATTCCGGCTCTGGAACAGACAAGTGATATCTGTAAACTTGACCTGTTTATGCTTGAACAGGTATGCCGTAACCAGAGGGCATGGCTTGACGGCGGTGAAGGACGTAAGCTTGTCCCGATGTCAATCAACTTCTCGAGAAAACATATTATGAATCTGGAGATTCCGGATGTTATCGAGAGGATAATAGATAAATACCGTATACCTCATTATGCTATTGAAATCGAGTTTACGGAGACTACAAACGAGGTTGAATTCAGCGACCTGAAGCGTGTGGTATGCAGCCTGCATGACAAAGGAATTGCAGCTTCCATTGATGATTTCGGTATGGGATCTTCATCTATGCACCTTTTGAGTGAGATTCCCTGGAGAACGATCAAGATCGATAAAAGCTTTGTTCCCGAAGAGGGTGATGATCCTAACGGTATGAAGTGCACAATGTTCAAGGGAGTCGTATCAATGGCAAAGAGTCTTGGATTTGAATGTCTTGCTGAAGGCGTTGAAACCAAGTTCCAGATCGACATTATGCATCAGGCAGGCTGTGACATTGCCCAGGGTTTCTATTTCGACAAGCCGCTGCCTAAGGCAGAGTTTGAATTCAGGCTTGTTACAAAGATTTATGAGTCTCAGGATCTTGAAAACAGGGATTCATAAATCCGATTACGGGAGACAATATGCCGGTTTGCGTATCAACTGAAATAATGCGTTCCAGTGACAGGTGGACGATCGAAAACCTCTGCTCATCAAAAGAACTGATGGAAAGAGCGGGGAAGGCAATCTTTGAACAGGTCCGTTGGAAAGGGCCTGTAGGTATCATCTGTGGCAAAGGCAATAACGCCGGCGACGGTTTTGTCGTCGCATCGCTTCTTCAAGATCACGGCATCGAATGCGAGATCGTTCTTTTGTATGAGGATTCATTTTCTGAAGACGGAAAGTATTTCTTTGATAAGTGCACGGCCAAAGGAATCCCTGTCGTGACCGAAGGCGATTACGGAAAGTACAAGACCATTCTTGATTGCATATTCGGAACGGGATTTAAGGGCGAGGTCAGAGAGCCTGCGAAAAGCGCGATCGAGAGTATCAATGCTTCAGATGCATATGTCGTATGCGCAGATATCAACAGCGGACTTAACGGCGACACGGGACTCGGCGATCTCTATGTCATATCGGATCTTACCGTATCGATTGGAACATATAAGTATGGTCATTTCCTTGGGCATGCAAAAACAGCGATGAAGAATAAAGTTAACTGCGATATAGGTATTAAGATAATTGGCGAGACCAAAGAGTTGAATTAGTTTACTGAATCAAATACGACTCTTTGAAATCTTTTTATGAATGGTAAAATCTTCATTGATATTTTTTTATTGTTGAGGAGAGGTTATGATCAAGGGTTTAAAGAAAGTCGTTGACGGCAAAGTGTTCCAGGGTATTATCCTGTTTGTTATTATCTTCAATGCTGCAATTATGGGCGTTGAGACGATTAAGGGTCTTTCAGAAGGAACAATAGGTGCGCTTGCACTTATTAACACGATCTGTCTTTGGATATTTATCGCAGAAATCATTATAAAGTTCCTGGCTTACGGTCTGGATTATTTCAAGGATCCGTGGAACTGGTTCGATATGATCATCGTGGCTGTATCAATGCTCTCTGGACTTTCTTTCATGTCTGCATTCCGTGCGGTAAGAGTATTCAGGGTATTGAAGTCTTTGAAGGCTTTGAGAGGAACAAAGCTCATCGGTCATGTACGCCATCTGCAGGTCATCATCGGTGCTATCGTAAAGTCTATTCCGAGCATTTTGTGGACAGGGATCTTATTGCTCCTGATCTACTACATATTTGCACTTATCGGCGTAAATCTTTTCGGTGAAGCATTCTACGACTGGTTCGGAACGATCGGAAAAGCTATGTATACACTCTTTCAGGTAATGACGCTCGAGAGTTGGTCAATGGGTATCAGCAGACCTGTTATGGAAGTATTCCCGTATGCATGGGCTTACTTTGTACCTTTCGTACTGCTTTCATCTTTCGTCGTAATGAACGTTGTTGTCGGTATCGTTGTAAATGCGATCAGCGAAGTTACGGCTGAGAGCAATGCAGAGAATGCAGAAGATAAGGCTGAGGCTCCCGCTTCCAATGAGGAGCTTATCAAGGAGATCCGTTCACTCAAGGATCAGCTGAACCGTTTGGAGAGTTCATTAGGTAAGAATAAATGAGATTTGAAGATAGAGAGATAGTCTTAAAGGACGGCAGGAAATGTATTCTCAGGCCTACTTCACCTGAGTATGCAGATCAGATGATCGAATACCTGGAGAAGACTTCTGCCGAGACACCGTTTCTTTTAAGAAACCCGGATGAGGTTGGCTTCACGCTTGAAAGCGAGAAGGAGATCTTAGGCAGGCTTATGGATGATCCTTACACTATCATGATGTGCGCTGTGGTTGACGGTAAGATCGCCGGCAACGGAAGCATCAGCGGTATCGGAGAAAAGCGCAAGATCCGTCACAGATGCAGCATGGCCATAGCTCTCTACAAGGACTATTGGAATCTAGGTATAGGAACTGCCATGATCAGTTATATGACTGAGCTTGCAGGCAAGATCGGCTGGCATCAGGTTGACCTGGAAGTTGTTGCCGAGAATGAACAGGCTCAGATTTTATATAAGAAATGCGGTTTCATTGAAACGGGCAGAAGACATAATGCACTTCTTTTCGATGACGGAACATATCACGACGAGATATTGATGTATAAGAGCCTTAAGTAATATAGGAGGTTTTGCCGTGGATAACAAAGAGTATCTGAAGCTGATCGATGAAGTGATCGAAAAGGGAAGATATAAAGCCGATTGGGCCTCTTTGTCTAATCACAAAACACCTTCCTGGTATTACGAGGCAAAACTCGGAATCTTCATTCACTGGGGAATCTACAGCGTTCCTGCATATGCGTGCGAATGGTATCCGAGATGGATGTATAATCCCGGTTCTCGCGAATATGAATTCCATAAGGAGCATTTCGGTGATCCCAAGGATTTCGGTTATAAGGATTTCATCCCGATGTTCAAGGGTGAGAAGTTTGATGCAGACAAATGGGTTGAACTGTTCAAGAAGTCAGGTGCAAGATATGTCATGCCCGTGTGCGAACATCACGACGGATTTGCGATGTATGCATCGGACCTTAACCGCTGGAACGCGGCGGAGATGGGACCATGCAGGGATGTTGCCGGTGAGATCCGTAAAGCATGTGAAAAGAATGGTCTTGCATTCTGCGGTTCTTCGCACAGGGCAGAACACTATTTCTTCATGAACATGGGAAGAACGATAGACTCAGATGTTAACGATGAAGAATATCGTGATTTCTATGGCCCTGCTTATCTTTGCACCGAACTGTCGGATACTGCAGTGTTCCATACATTGGAAGATGTTTTCTCGCCTGCGAAGCCTTCAGAGGAATGGCTTTGCGACTGGCTTGTTAAGACATGCGAGCTGATAGATAAGTGCAGACCCATGATCTTGTATTTTGATACCTGGATACAGAATGAAGCATTCAAGCCTTACCTAAAAAAAGTCTGTGCGTATTATTACAACCGTGCTGAAGAGTGGGGCAAAGAAGTAACGATAAATTATAAGCATAATGCGTTCCCGCCGACGGTTGCGACATTCGATGTCGAGAGAGGCGCGCTGACAGATATCTCTCCGGTGCCGTGGCAGACTGATACTGCAATAGGCAGAAAGTCATGGGGTTATATCACTGATAACGAATTCAAGCCGTCAAGACAGATCATATGCGACCTTGTTGATATCGTAAGCAAGAACGGAATGCTTCTTATAAATGTCGGTCCCAAACCCGACGGCACCATCACAGATGAAGAGACAGCCGTTCTGGAAGAGATAGGCGAATGGATGAACATAAACGGCGAAGGCATTTACGGAACAACGCCGTGGCAGGTTTTCGGCGAGGGTGAAGTAAATAACGAAGCCGGTTCTTTCCAGGATAATGATGAAAAGAATTTCACTTCCAAAGATTTCAGATTCACATACAAAAACGGTTTCATATACGCATTCTGCATGAGGCCGGATTCTGAAGAATTCCTTATTACTTCATTGAAGATCAAGGGCGAACGGGATGTAATCTTATCTTCTGCGGAAGCTTTGGGCGATTACGATATCGTTGATTCAGTCAGAGATGAAAAGGGCCTTCATATAACACTTAACAGGAAACCTTCATCTGACAAACCTGTTTGCTTCAAGATCGGAATGGCATGATCCGAATGTTGATGATGACATCCGCACTATTCTTGGGTATGACCAAAAGCTTGCTCCCGGCGAAGATGTTGATGTTGTTTTTCCTGTGAAAAGCGCCGGCCCGGTTAATGCTGATAGTAGGATCTGATGTCCGCATTGCATGCAGGGCAGTATTCATAGATCACGCCTGAATTCAGCGATGTACCACAGAACGGGCATGTCTCAAGACCTTCGAATGATTGTGTATTTATTGGTGCTGTATTTCCCGCAAACGAATTAGCCATGCCGACGCCTGCAAAACCTGTCATGGCTCCTGCAGGGTTTGAAGCAGCGGACTTCATTGCATCCGTGAAGCCCAAAGCTACCAGTGCGTTAAGTGCTGCCGGATCTTCGCTGAATAACTTTGCAGAATCGAACTGCTCAACACGCGCTCTTGATTTCTCGTCGAGAGTCAGGTCGACGATCGTTATCGTTTCAACGACCATTCCGCGCTGCTCATGCCAGAGCTTTGATACCGCTTCGTTAACTGCGTCTTTCAGTATGCTCTTATTCGAGAGAAGTTTAGGGAAAGGGATCTTATCTCTGGTAGCGCAGAGGTTCAATGCTTCCTCCATGTGATCCTGAACTTCAAGAATAGGCTGCTTCGGCCTTTCAGGTGTACCCATGTATTCGTATACGGTAGTGGTTTTTCCTGTCTTCTTGAAAAACTTTGCCGGATCAACGATGCGGAAAGAGAACATTATTCTGAATTTAAAATACAGTGTTCCGTAAATCGGATCCGGATAAGGTACGTTAAGGTATTCGTTGCAGGTCTGATTCATTATCTCAAGACCGTTAATATAGAAGATCTTTTGTGTCTTCGTGTATTCGCCTGCGAATCTGAAACGGTCGAAAACATCTCCCATTACGCTTTTCATGTTGCCTGAAAAAACGGATGTTGAAGATGAGTTTTCCCAGGTGTATAAACCGGGTTCGGTAACGACGTCGGCTATCTTGCCTTCGTCGATCATGAGAGCATATGTGCCTTCAGGTACGAGCACTTTGGAACCTGCGGTGATAACATCGCTGCTGCCCTGGTTCCTGCCTCTGGAATTCTGTCTGTATGCGCGCCTTACAAGTGTGTCCTGTCCCAAGGAATCGGTTCTGAATGACTCAAGATACTGATCATTTATTTCCGAATTAATTGAATCTGAAATGGTGCCTGCAACGTTGCTGATAAATCCCATGTCTTTCTAAATCCCCGCAAAATAAGTCGTGCCTTCCTTATGTTTCAAGTATAAATTTGGAGTCTTGTTTTGTCTATAAAACATGATTTGGGAAAGCTTTTTTAGGGGATGATATAATTAATAACTAACTTCGTTTCAATTTATGGGGGTAGATACTATGAAACGCTTGTTAAGTTTATTGACTGTCGTTGTTTTCGCAATAGGTCTTTCAGGATGTTTTCAGCCGCTGGATAAAGACGGGATGGTCTTCGGTGGTAAGAAGGTTGATGTCCTGAGTATTGAGAATGAGGATGTTTTCGATGAGGAGTATTACGGCATACAGCTCAAATATGATGGCAGGGAACCGTCATATGCCGAGAAGATAACCGTTACCGTATATTTCGAGAGTAAGGGTGATCCCGGTACAGACTGGGAGGTCTTTGTTACGGACCATAAACTCCCCGAATTCAAAGATGATGTCAGTTATCTCAGTCATGCCGAGCCAGACCTTTACAACGAAGGAAATATGGAGATCGTTTCAGGTCAGTGGATATATGTTCACTGCACATGCAATGCTGAAACTTCCGAAGCTCCATCCAAGGGAAGTTTTAAGGCTTATTACTATGCGGACACATGTAATATGATCACTTATTCTCCTGACGAGGAATTCTACAGATACGTTATCTCAGGATCTATGTTTCAAATGTCAGATGATAAGTTCCTTGAACTTCCTTATTATTCGGCAGATGTTACGGGTGACGGTGTTGAAGACAGGTGTACATCGAGAACTAACGGAAGCGGAATGGTAAGGACACAATGTCTTGTTTACGACATGCAGAATCACAAAGGATATTGTCTTGACAGATTCAATTACGATTACTATGTTGTTGGCGTCGAAAACGGCCGCCTCATCGTAGAAGAGAGAGGTCCGAACGGATATGGTGATCCGACTACCAGAGTTACTGGAACAGTTGAGATAGCTGAGGACAAGTTGGTGTTCGTGCCGGATACATGATCTGATATGTTCTGATTTTCTCGCAGAAAACGGTTGTATATAAAACTGAATGGATGGTTGCCTGATTTTCGCTCGAAAAACTGACAGGTACACCATGGCACATTACGTCAACAAAAAGGTCCAAAAAGCTGCCGGCTGCCCCGCTCCGATTCTTTCCCCGTTCGGCTCAAAATGCTGTATAATTAGAATGTAAATCATATTTGATTTCATGGAGGGGATAGAACATGAAACTGGTAAATATGCAGTGTCCTAATTGCGGCAGCCCGCTTACACAGGAAGGCGAACAGCTCATATGTCATGCATGCGGCGGTACTTTCACCGTAGATTACGATGATTCCGACGTTGAATATGAGAGAATAAAGACTGAACCCGAGCGTGATCAGAGAAAGCTTGAACACGAGAAACAGCTTCTTGAGAAGAAGTATGAACTCGATCAGAAGGCCTGGGCTGAATACGACAAAAGAGAGAGAAAGAGATCAGGTAAAAAGAAGGCGATGATCATATCGCTGATCATTTGCGGCGTTGTCACTTATATGACCATGTGCGGAATCATAATGTTCGTACAGCAGAAGCAGGAGTCCAACAGACGAGAACAGGAGCGTATTGAGCGCGAGGAAAGTGAGAGAAACAATACACCTACTCCTTCACCGACACCTACACCTGCTCCGAACTACGACCTGACTCCCGCAGATATTGATCCTATTATGGACGACCTGATCGAAGCCGGCCAAATCGCAGAGATGGATATTATGTCTTGCAACGTTGATACCAACGGCAATTTGGCCCTTGCAGAATACAACAAGACCGGTGCCGTTTTTGTTGATGCATATCTCGTAACCAATATTCCGAACGCCCAAAGGCTCGATGAGTCCAACAGGGTCGTCATTATTTACGAGGTCACATGGAATAACGACGAACTGGGCGACAAAACATGCTATGATGCAGTCTATTTCGAGGGCCTTAAGATCTATCCCGGCGACACAAAAGTCATCTGTGATTTTAATCCTCTGACCATCGACAGAAGCGATGCTGCATGGGGCTGGTTCAATGCGTACAGCTATGAAAACTACAATCAGTGCTACCGTGAAAACATTACGGCACTGGGCGGAGACGTTACGCCACTAAGAGGAAATGAAACGGAATTGCCGACGAAAGGTACTTAATCGCTGAATAAATACAAGCTTAAAGAGGATGCACAAAGCGGCATCCTCTTTTTCGATGATATAAACTCAGTCACTACCAGTACATATAATTTTGAGTCTTTTCCATTTTTATATGTGCGTTTTCGCTGGATTATGAGGTTTTCAAGCCCTGCATACATATATTTTTCAGAATTTCGAAATTTTATCTGTGCGCTGATTCATTATTTTGCCATACAGATCCTTTCAACACCAGTGTAATTCCCAAACAAAAAAAGGAATGCCTCATGCGGGGCATTCCTTTTCGATTGCTTGTCTGTAGTCGGGTATTACTTTGCTACGATGTTAGCGATTCTTCCCTTAACGTAGATGAACTTAACGATCGATCTGCCGTTCAATGCGCCTGCAAGTCTTTCGTCTGCGTTGACGATTGCTTCTACGGCTGCCTGGTCAGCTTCAGCAGGGATGTTGACCTTGAACTGAACCTTACCGTTGATCTGGACAGCGATCTCGATCTCATCCTTAACAAGAGCGCTCTCGTCTACTTCAGGCCACTTCTGGTTATAGATGGAGTAGCCGTTGCCAAGTGTCTCGCACCAAAGTTCTTCTGTGAAGTGAGGTGCGAAGGGTGCGAGGAGAAGAACGAGCTTCTCTGTAGCATATCTCTTGAATTCAGGCTTAGCGGAAGCATCCTGGCTGTACTTTGTGATCGCGTTAAGAAGTTCCATCATACGAGCGATAGGAGTATTGAACTGGAACTTCTCGATATCAGCTGTTGAGCTCTTGATAGCGTAGTTGATCGCATAGTTGAGTTCCTTGTCTGCGGATGTCATGTCAGCCTTAGCAGGAACTGCAGCAGCAACGCCTGCGCTCTCGGATACGCATGTCTCTATTCTTCTGAAGAACTTAACGATAGCCTGGAGTCCTGAATCTGCCCACGGGCCGCCCTCAACGTAAGCGAAGCCGAATCCAAGGTATGTTCTGAATACGTCAGAACCGTACTTGCTGATGTAGTCGTCAGGTGCAACGGTGTTGCCTCTGGACTTACTCATCTTCTGTCCGTCAGGTCCGAGGATCGTTCCCTGGTGAACGAGGCTTGTGAAAGGTTCGTCGAAATCGAGCATGCCCATGTCACGCATAGCCTTTGTGAAGAATCTTGCGTAGAGCAGGTGCATGCATGCGTGCTCAGCACCGCCGACATACTTGTCGACAGGGCAGAACTTGTTGATCTTATCCTTGGAGAACATCTCCTTATCGTTCTTGTTATCAGGATATCTGAACTGATACCAGGAAGAGTCAACGAATGTATCCATAGTATCAGGGTCACGTCTTGCATCACCGCCGCACTTGGGGCACTTGCAGTTCATGAATGATTCGCACTTTGCAAGCGGGCTCTCACCATCAGGTGTGAATTCAACGTCGTAGGGGAGAAGAACAGGAAGTTCGTTCTCGGGTACGGGTACAACGCCGCAGGAAGGGCAGTGGATCATCGGGATAGGTGTTCCCCAGTATCTCTGACGGGAGATGAGCCAGTCACGGAGTCTGTAGTTGATCTTCCATTCACCCATGCCGATCTCGGCGAGCTTTGCAACGATAGCCTTCTGAGCATCGTGCATCTCCATGCCGTCGAATTCGCCGGAGTTGCAGAGATAACCCTTCTTCTCGCAGTAAGGAAGCTCTGAATCAACACCCTTCTCGGGCTGGATAACGCGGATGATATCAAGACCATACTTATGTGCGAAGTCGAAGTCTCTTTCATCGTGTGAAGGAACAGCCATGACAACGCCTGTACCGTAACCTGCTACAACATAATCTGCTGCCCAGATCGGAACTCTTCTGCCGTTCAAAGGATGAATAGCATAAGAACCCGTGAATACGCCTGTCTTCTCACGTGTTGTGGACATACGGTCGATCTCGGTAACCTTTGCTGTTGCCTTGCGGTATTCCTCGACAGCATCGCGGCACTCGTCAGTTGTAAGCTTTGCGCAAAGTTCTGACTCAGGTGCGATGACTACATATGTGATACCCATGAACGTATCGACTCTGGTTGTGAATACTTCGAGCTTCATGGGATTGCCGTTTTCGTCTGTAAGGCGCTCGCCGTTCTTCTCTACATAGAGTGCAACCTGCGCACCTTCTGATCTGCCGATCCAGTTCTTCTGGAGCTTCTTAGTCTTTTCGGGCCAATCGAGCTTCGGGAGGTCATCTAAGAGTTCCTGTGCATATTCAGTGATCTTGAAGAACCACTGTGTCATGTTCTTACGTACTACTTCGGAATGGCATCTCTCGCACTCGCCGTCGACTACCTGCTCGTTTGCAAGAACGGTCTTGCATGAAGGGCACCAGTTGACCGGTGCGTTCTTACGGTAAGCCAGGCCCCTCTTGTAGAGTTCGATGAAGAACCACTGGTTCCATCTGTAGTAGTCGGGCATGCATGTCTTAACTTCGTAGTCCCAGTCTACCGTTGTACCCATTGCCTGAAGCTGCTTTTCCATCGTGTCGATGTTCTTGAGTGTGGAATCCTTGGGGTGGATGCCTGTCTTGATAGCATAGTTCTCAGCGGGGAGTCCGAATGAATCGAATCCCATGGGGTGGAAGAGGTTATAACCCTGCATGTGCTTGAATCTTGCCCAGGAGTCGGTTAGCGAGTAGTTATACCAATGACCCAGGTGAAGATTTGCTCCGGAAGGATAAGAGAACATCTCGAGGCAGTATAGCTTCTCGCCATCTGCGTTCGGATCGAACTTGTAAAGGCCTGTTTCAGCCCATTTTTCCTGCCACTTCTTGTCTGTCTCAATTGAATAACTCATGTTGAAAGACTCCTATTCTTTAAAAATGAACACCTAATTATACTCCGATGTTCCCGAAAATTACAGCAAATAAAAGAATAGTATGCAGCAATGAGCAGAGCCGTTTTCGAGTTTGGTCTGTCGAAAATGCCGAAATATCGCCGCAAATTGAAATCAGAATGTCACTAAAATAGGGCGTCGCGTGATTGATTTTTACTATTCTTGATGTGATAATAAATTGAATTTTTACCGACTAATTCGCCAAATGCGGCGTTTTCTTATATTTTTGAGGTGATTTTATGGGCTTAGGCATGGAAATAGGTGTCGATCTCGGCACCAGCAGTGTTCTTGTTTATATAAGGGGAAAGGGTATCGTTCTTAAGGAACCCTCCGTTGTTGCAGTAAACAGCAAGACAGGTAAGGTTTTGGCAGTAGGTGAATCCGCTTCACTCATGCTCGGCCGTACTCCCGGTATCGTAGAAGCGATCAGACCCTTGCGTGAGGGCGTTATTTCTGACTTCAGAGCAACTGAGGTTATGCTTAAGGCATTTATCGGCCGTGTCTGCACAGGTCTTCGTGCAACATACTTCAAGCCTACTATCGTAGTTTGCGTTCCTTCGGTTATCACACCCGTTGAGCAGCAGGCAGTTGAGAATGCTTGCCGTCACGCAGGCGCAAAGGACGTTTTCCTTATCAGAGAACCTATCGCCGCTGCGATCGGTGCAGGTATCGATATCACAAAGGCTTGCGGTTCAATGGTAGTCGATATCGGCGGCGGTACAACAGATATTTCTGTTATCTCACTTTGCGAGCCTGTCGTAGATGCATCTTTGAAGGTTGCAGGCGACAAGTTCGACGAAGCTATAATCAAGCACGTTAGAAAGAGACATAACATCCTCATCGGTGAGAAGACTGCAGAAAAGCTCAAGATCGAGATCGGCTGCGCTTATCCGAGAGATGAAGAGCTCACATTGGACGTTCAGGGAAGAAACATCATCACAGGTCTTCCTTCAACAGTTACCGTATCTTCCACAGAGATGCTCGAAGCATTGGAAGAGCCTATCACACAGATCTTCGAAGCCGTACACAACGTTCTTGAGAGAACACCTCCGGAACTCATGGCTGATATCTCGCAGAGAGGTATCGTTATGACAGGCGGCGGAGCTATGCTCTACGGTCTTGACCACATGCTGTCCAACAGGATCGGTATCGACGTATACCTTGCCCAGGACCCTGTATCCTGCGTAGTTATCGGAACAGGTAAGGCACTCGATATGATGGACAAGTTCGCAGCTCTCAGTGATAACTGATATTTGCGGATAACCCGTTCAGATAAATATTATTTGATTGACTGAAATAATTACAAATGTTATATTATGCGCGTCGGGTGAATATCCCGGCGCGCATTCGTTAGATTAGATATTTTCCATTTGAAGTTTGATATCCCATTTATAAGTTCTACGATAATAGGTTTTTTGCGCAAATTTACATTTTCGAAAGGCGTTTATGGACGATTTTGACAACCTGAATTCCAAGACGGATTCCGATTTAAGACAGATAGCTGTCGCGTTCGGAGATTTCACAGCGGAAGAAGCAGAGAAGAAGACCAGAGATGAGCTTCTTATGGCTATTACTGGCGCCAAGGACATCGGTGACATCACTACTGTTGATCTTACCGAAGAACTTGTTCCCGTTAAGGCACCTGCAATTCCGGAACCCATGAAGACAACAGAGAATACAAAATCTCTCGACGAGCTCATCGTTGATGTCGGAAGGACCGCAAGGTTTGAGACCAACGAACTGGCTGATGCCATGCTCAAAGCAGAGAAAGAAGAGGAGAAAAAAGTGGCTAAAAAAGAAGCAGCTGCAGAGGGCCTGACAGAAGAGCCCAAGGCAGAAAAGAAGTCTGCTGCAAAGGCTGAGAAGAAGCCTGCAAAGCGCACTAAGAAGACAGAAGCCAAAGCAGAAGAACCTGCAAAGGAAAAGGCTGAAGTTCCTGCAGGAGTTACAGCAGAAGCTCCTGCTGAGAAAGTTTCTGAAGAATCCGGGAAGGCTGAGAAGAAGGCTTCCAAGCCCAGAAAGACTAGGGCTTCCAAGAAAAAGGAAGCTGCTCCTGCAGAAGAAGTTAAGGCTGAAGAGCCCACACCTATTGAGGCTGCGGTTGCAGAAGCTTCTGTAGCAGAGGCTCCCGCTCCTGAAGCAAAGCAGGAAGAGAAGAAGCCTGAGCAGAATCAGGGTCAGGGCAAGCACGGCAGATCCAAGAGAAGAAAGATCTCATTTGGTCCCGGCCAGGATACAAAGACAGTCGAGATGACTGATGAAGTTCCTGCTGAAGGCGAAGAAGAGAAGGCAGAACCCGAGCTCCCTGTAGAGATCGAGGTGGAAGGCGTTCTCGCGATTAACAACAACGAAGGTAATAAGAACGATTTCTGCGGATTCGTTCACAGAAATAACTATCTGCCCGGTGAGGACGATGCTTACGTTCCCGGCCAGATGATCAAGAGAATGGGCCTTAGAAGAGGCGATTACATCAAGGGCTTTGCTAATCCGAAGCGCGGCAAGGACAGATATGCTCCTTTGAAGCGCGTAACGGAAGTAAACGGCATTCCCGTCATTGAGGGCGATTACGAGAACATCAGAAGACGCCCTAAGTTTGAGAGCCTTACGGCTATCTATCCTAATGAGAGACTTGATCTTGAGACTGAGAAGGAAGATATCTCCACAAGGATCATCGATCTTTTCTCACCTATCGGTAAGGGCCAGAGAGGTATGATCGTATCTCCGCCGAAGGCTGGTAAGACGATCCTGCTTCAGAAGGTCGCAAATTCAATCACTGCTAACAATCCCGACTGCGAACTCATCGTTCTCCTCATTGACGAGCGTCCTGAGGAAGTTACGGACATGCAGAGAAACATCAAGGGCGAGGTCGTTTATTCGACATTCGACAAGCGCCCCGAGAACCACGTAAGAGTAACAGAGCTTGTTCTCGAGAGAGCAATGAGACTTGTAGAGCTCGGTAAGGACGTAGTTATCCTTCTCGACTCAATGACAAGACTTGCAAGAGCTTACAACCTTACTATCAATCCTACCGGAAGAACTTTGTCAGGCGGTCTCGATCCGGGATCACTCTACGGACCTAAGAGATTCTTCGGTGCGGCAAGAAACATCGAGAACGGCGGAAGCCTTACGATCCTTGCAACTGCGCTCATTGAGACAGGTTCCAGAATGGACGAAGTTATTTTCGAGGAATTCAAGGGAACTGGTAACATGGAAGTCACTCTGGACAGAAAGCTCGCCGACAGAAGAGTTTTCCCGGCTATCGCAGTCGACAAGTCCGGTACGAGAAGAGAAGACCTCCTGCTCACTCCCGAAGAGCTCGATGCGGTATGGCTCATCAGAAGAAGGATCGCCGAGGCGGATACCATTACGGCAACCAACGCTGTCATCAGTTTCATGGAGAAAACGACGAGCAATATGTCTTTCGTTCTTTCCGTAAAGAAATCTTTTGCAACCGATTGACAACTGCGGGTGATTCAAGTAATATAGCAAGGCTAACACGAAGAATCCGGTATGACATACGTGAGTTTAGGATTACGCGTCATATCTTTGATTGAGAGGTGAAAAGGACATGAAAGAAGGAATTCATCCTAAGACGCAGGTCGTTACAGTAAAGTGCGCATGCGGCAACACATTCGAGACTCTTTCCACAAAGAGCGATCTTAGAGTTGATATCTGCTCAAATTGCCACCCGTTCTACACAGGCAAGCAGAAGCTCGTTGATACAGGCGGACGTGTTGATAAGTTCAAGAAGAGAATGGAAAAGGCTTAATTCTCGTTCTGAAGTAAAAGAATTTAAGAGATTGTCTAACGGCAATCTCTTTTTTATTGCTTATAAACACATAATTTTGCCTTTTCTCTGTAACACCACTGCTATTATTAAATGTTATAATCTCCGCAGAATGTACAATTATGCTCATTTGGGGGAACTATATGTCAGAGTCAAATGACAACAGTAAGTTAATCGAACTGCCGTTCAGCGAGGTCAAGCCCGAACATCTTGGCCAGGAGCTGGCACCAATTGAAGATCCCGACGTTGTTTCAACAGAGATCGCAGCTCCGAAGAAAAAGAAAAAGGGTGATGATGCACCTTTGAAGAAGACCACAATCGGCGGTCAGGCGCTTATCGAAGGCGTCATGATGGTCGGTCCTTCCAGGACTTGCATGGCTGTCAGAAAAGGTGACGGCACTATCTACGTTGAAGAGATCAAGCAGGGCGAGAAGACTTCATATTTTGAGAAGGTTCCTTTCGTCAGAGGCTGTATCAGATTCTATAAGATGCTCGTAACAGGTACTGGCGCGCTCATGAAGGCAGCTGATATCTCAGAAGAAGGTAAGCCGGATCCCAAGAAGGAAGGCGAGAAGAAATCCCGCCTTGATGAATTCACGGACAGACACTTCAATATCATGATGTCCATCTCCGCAATCATCGGTATCCTTCTTTCTGTCGGACTTTTCATCCTTGCTCCGAGACTCATCGTTGAGATCGTCACAAAGTTCATTCCTGAAGATATCCGTGAGATAACATGGGTTCCGATCCTTCTCAATATCGGAGAAGGCGTACTCAGACTTCTCATATTCCTCTTCTATCTTATCTTTGCTTCAAGCCTCAAGGATATTAAGAGAGTATGGCGTTACCACGGCGCTGAGCATAAGACCATCGCTTGCTATGAAGCAGGCCTTCCGCTTACAGTCGAGAACGTATTGAAGCAGTCACGCTTCCATCCCCGCTGCGGAACATCCTTTATGTTCAACGTGCTTGCAATATCGATCATCATATATACGGTTATCGGAATCTTTACAGGCGCCCAGCCGATGTGGGTAAACCTCGCGATCCGCGTTGTTGCGATCCCGATCATCTGCTCGATCTCATTCGAAGTATTGAGATTCGTCGGACGCCACGACAGGAACTGGATCTGCAGGCTCATGGCTAAGCCCGGTCTCTGGCTCCAGAAGTTCACCACGGCTGAACCTGACGGACCTATTGCAGAAGTTGCCATTGCATCAATGCAAGCAGTTATTCCGGAGAACAAGGAAGATGACATCTGGTAACGAAGAGCTTTTGGAACTCCTGAAGAGATCAGGAGATGACGAAGCAGAGCTCGACCTTAAGATCCTTTCGGAGGAATTAAAGGGAGAGGATTTATTAAAAGCTGTAACGAGGCGCGCTTCAGGCGAGCCTCTTGCTTATATATTGGGATACCGTCATTTCTATAAGGAGTGTTATAAGGTTTGTCCCGGTGTGCTTATTCCGAGAGCTGATACCGAGATATTGGTAGAATCCGCTTTGAAGTTTCTCGGCCTTAATGTAATGGCGACAGGTGACGTCCTTAATGTGCCTGAATACAGTAAGGAAATTGCGGATATCAGGTTTGCAGATCTTTGCACCGGCACAGGCTGCATAGGCATTTCCATAGCTAATGAGATAGTAAGAGCAGGCGGCAACACGAAAGGATATCTTATCGATATCAGCGATACCGCAATCGGTGTCTCAATATCTAATGTTGAATCGCAGGCGCTAAAGCCTGAAGATATAAAGGTAATTAAGCATGATGTTCTGAGTTCCTGCCCCGAACTCGAAAAGCTTGACTTCATCGTATCCAACCCTCCTTACATAACCAACAGTGAGATGGAAGAACTTGAAAGTGTCGTAAAAGACCATGAACCTGACCTCGCTTTAAGGGCGGGAGATGACGGACTGGATTTTTACGGTCCCTTGGTCGAATACGCGAAAAAACTTCTCAAGGACGGCGGTGCTCTCATGGTTGAGCATGGCTGTGCACAGGGAGAAGCCGTAAGAAGGATTTTCGGGCAGGGCGGACTCAAAAAAATAATGACGATAAGGGATTACGGTGGAAACGACAGGGTGACTTTAGGAATAAAGTGACCTGAAGCCCAATAAAATCAAGGGGTTGCGGCCCCCGCAAAAAATTTTTGAAAAATTTTTCGGTTTTCTTGTAACGAATTTAAGATTTCTCCGTCTAACAGGTGAGATCACAAAAGAAAGGTGAAATGATACGTGGATAAGAATACCGCCGAAAAGCTTTATGAAGCCTTTTATATGAAGGTATTCTCATACGTCATGACACTTGCCAGGGATCGGAATGACGCCGAGGAGATAACCCAGGAGACCTTTTTCAGGGCGATATCGACTGAGAAGACCTTCAAGGGGGAGAGCGAGAGCTTCACGTGGCTATGCGCTATCGCTAAAAACATCTTCATAGATGAGAAACGGCGCGTTTCAAGACAGAATGAGGAACTGAACGAAGAGCTTCCGGATACAAACAAAGGGATAGAGGAGAAGCTCACCGACAGGGACACATCGCTGAAGATCCACTTAATACTCCACCAGTTGGAGGAACCGTACAAGGAAGTGTTCCAATTGCGGATATTCGGTGAGTTGTCATTTGCGGAAATCGGATCGATCTTCGGAAAGACCGAGACCTGGGCCCGGGTTACGTATCACAGAGCCAGACTAAAGATCAAGGAAAGGATGGATGAAAATGAAATATAGTTGTGATTTGATCTCGGATCTTCTTCCGTTATATAAAGACGAAATCTGCAGCGAAGCAAGCAGAAAGATCGTAGAAGAGCATCTGGCTGAATGTCCTGACTGCAAAAAGATATTAAACAGTCTGAATGACGTTACGATAGATGAAAAGATCGTTAAGGAAAAAGAAGAAGTAATCGGAACCCAGGCCAAGTTTTTTAAGAGAAAGAGCGCACTGGCAGGAAGCATTATCGGATTGATATTCTCTATACCGATCCTCGTATGCCTTATCGTAAACCTTGCAACAGGAGCTGGCCTTACATGGTTCTTCATCGTACTGGCAGGAATTCTGGTCGCTGCATCATTGATCGTTGTTCCTCTCATGCTCCGAGAGAACAGGATGTTCATTACAATGGCGTCATTTACGGCAAGCGTCATGCTGCTTTTGGGAATTGTCTGCATTTATTCGCGTGGAGACTGGTTCTTTGTAGCAGCAGCTTCAACGCTCTTCGGACTGACAATGTGCTTTGCGCCTTTTATCGCATACAGAAGACCTGTAAATGCATACCTTAAAAATAATAAGGGCCTTGCGATAATGACAGCTTACACGGCGACATTCGTGCTCATGATGCTCGCTATAGGTCTTCATGTCGGAATGTCTGAATTCTTCCCCCTGGCATTTGCAATCTCAATGCCTTTGGTCGGGATGTGCTGGGCAATCTTTGCGATCGTAAGATATCTCCGCATGAATGCTGCAGTTAAGACAGGCCTTTCGATCGCTTCAGTAGGTGTTTTGTCCGGTGTTCTTGCTCAGCTTGTAATCAATGCAGCAAATGCAGGAAGAGCCACAGGAGTAGTAGTTACATCAGCACCTTCACTCGCCCTGATGCTTTCGATCGGCGGTGTTGGACTCTTAATAGCCGGAATCGGTTTCTTAGTTGGAAAAAATAAGGGAGGAAAAAATAATGAAAACAAGTAAATTAGTAACAGGAGCTTTGGCTCTTATCGTACCTGCAACATTCTGCTTTACGGGCTGTTCGTTTGGTCTGTTCAATTCGTTCAGTTACCAGTATGAGAACGGTGAGAAGTACACCGCAGGCGACCGTGAGATCGATGATGAGATCACAAAGATCAACATTGATTATGTTTCAGGAAATGTAAAGGTTAAGGGCGCTGATACTGACAGAGTTGAAGTATCGGAGACTTCCAACCGTCAGCTCGATTCTGACCATCAGGTACACACATGGGTAGACGGCGATACACTTTATGTCAGATACTGCGTTTCAACAAAGATGATCAACTTTAACAAGATCGATAAGTCTCTTGAGATCACGCTTCCTGCTGACAGGGAATTGGATGACTTCATTATCGAAGTTTCTTCCGGTGACATTAATCTGGACGGTTTTGCAACCGGTAATCTGAATACACGCTCTTCATCAGGCAACGTTGTCATTGATTGTTCAGCTTCAGACATGGAAGTTAAGGCGTCTTCAGGAAATATTACTCTCAGCCAGAATAGCAACAGCAATTCGTTAAAAGTCAAGGCTTCTTCCGGCAATATCAATATCAACTGGGACGGCGACTGCAATACATTCGATATTGATTCTTCTTCAGGTAAGATCAATATCGAACAGAAGGGTCTTATCGGCATGGCAAAGATCCGTTCTTCTTCAGGCGGAGTTTCTGCAGTAATGGGTACGGTAGATACGCTTGACATTAATGTAAGTTCCGGCAAGATCATGCTTGATGCAGATGAAGTAAATAACCTCAGCACAAAGGCTTCCAGCGGCCATTCGGATATCATCCTTGATAAGGTTCCTGAGACATCTGATATTGACTGCAGCTCAGGCGGAATCGATGTCAGTATTCCCGAAGATTCGGATGTTACTGTTCATACACAGATCTCCAGCGGAGACTTCAACTCTGAGCTTTCTTTCGTAAAGGATGGCAAGGATTACATTAACGGAAACGGAACTGCTGTTATGAACGTCCATTGTTCATCAGGTGACGTAAGTTTCCATAAGGTCTGATAAAGAAATTTGCAATAAGAAGAGCCGGTTCACTGCATTCAGCGGACCGGCTCTTTTGTTTTGTCTTTTTTGTGATCAACCTTCCAGGAACTGAGATACGCAGATGTGTCTTCCGTCGATATCCTCGAAAACGAACTGGCGGTTCTTATTTTGCTTCTGAGCTTCCTTGGCCTCGGGGAGTGCTTCTATTATCTTGATCCCGTTTGCGGCAACTTCATTGTGAAGCAGGAACGGCTCGGAACAATAAATGTACATGTCGTAATCGATTCCGAATTCGCGCATGGGTTTTGTGACCGCGCCTTCGCCTTTTACCAGTACGATGGCGATATTGTCTCTTACGAGCTTTATGTGAGGCATTGCCTCGTCATCCAAATGGGCTGCTTTGAAGCCGAGCTTGTCTTCGTAGAAAAGTGCAGTCTTATATATGTCTTCACAAGCGAAAACTGCTGCCTGGCTGTTCATGAGAAGAAGTCTCTGGCCTTCGGCTTCTTCGCCTTCCTTTGCTTCCTTGGGTGCATTGGTTCCCATGTTGAACTGATATCCCATGAGAGGTGTTCCAAAGAGCTTTTCGTGTTCTTCGAGAGAGTTCAGAATGTCACTTCTTTTTTTGATCTCGTCATTGGAAAGAGTGGAAGGAACCTCACTTAAATATTCGACTTTTTCGAGATATTCAAGAAGGTTCATGAGTCTTACATGAAGAGGGATGATGTCTGAGGTTGCAGGGATCTCGCATGCTCTTCCGTGAATGAACATCATGCCCTGTTCGACGGCTTCTGCCGGAAGTCCCGCATAAAGATGCATCAGAAGATTCATTTCTTCGGCGGTCTTGTCGTGTACGCCGCCCTTGGAGATGGAGTTTTCGATCATGTCGAAAACAAGATTCATATCATGTTGCGGATATTCTTTGTTCAGCATATTATTCTCCGGATTAAACTAATTAGTTTATTTTATCAGTTTGAAAGCTCTTGGCAATAAAGATAGAATATGCAGAGCAATCGTGAAGGAGAACATTATGTCTCAGTTCAAAAAGACCAATGCAATGAGGATCCTCGACAAAGCAGGGATCGAATATACATATCAGGAATACGAGTACGACGAGAACGATCTTGACGGTCATCACGTCGCCGAATATCTGGGTGTTCCTTACGAGGAAGTATTCAAGACACTGACAGCGGTATCTGATAAGGGCGAGTATCTTGTATTTTGTATCTGCGTTGATGACGAGGTCGATCTTAAGAAAGCGGCAAAGCTTGCAGGCTGCAAGAGTGTCAGCATGATCCACGTAAAGGACCTGTTGAATGTTACGGGATATATCAGAGGAGGTTGTTCTCCCATCGGAATGAAGAAGCAGTACAGGACCTTTATCGATGAGATGATAGAACTCGTCGACGATGTGTGCGTCAGTGCCGGACAAAGAGGAGTGCAGTTAAGACTTAAGTCCTCAGACCTCATTTCATTTACAAATGCCGTAGTCGGCGATTTTGCTATGCGCTCTTAAAATGTTAGAATTACTTCGAAATTTATAAGAAACAGGGAAGTGATATCTGTGTTGGATGCTAAAACATTTAAATTGAGTGATATCAAAAAGGATGCCAGGATCTATTTCATCGGCATCGGCGGAATATCGATGAACGGACTTGCAAGACTTGCAAAGCATGCGGGTTTTGTTGTCGGAGGTTCTGACAATCACCCGGGTGAGAGAACAGAGATCCTGGAAGCCCAGGGCATCAAGATATATAACACCCAGATCGCAGCCAACATCGATGATTTCAAGCCGGATTATCTTGTTAAGACGGCAGCGATTCTTCCTCATAACGAAGAAGTTAAGAGAGCTTCCGAGCTCGGCCTTCAGATCTTTGACAGGGCAGAGTTCCTCGGTGCTTTCACGAGAACATACAAGAACGTTATCAATGTATCCGGAACACACGGTAAGACCACGACCACATCGATGATCTCGATGATGATGATCGATGCAGGTCTTGATCCCACAGTGCATCTCGGTGCCGATCTTGATGTTTTTAACGGTACTGTCAGGGCAGGTTCTGAAGATCTTCTGGTCTCTGAAGCCTGTGAATTCAACCGTTCGTTTCTGAATTTCTCATCAACTACTGCAGTAATTACAAACATCGATCACGATCATGTTGACTGCTATCCGACGATAGAAGACGTGATCGATGTTTTCGCGCGCTTCATAAGACTTGTTGACTATAACGGATATGTTGTCGTATCAGGCCACGACAAGCATATTGCAAGATCTTTGGCAGAGGCCAAGGAATACTTTGATGAGGCAGGACGCAAATTCCCTCAGATAGTTGCTTGCGCGACTGATAACGAAGTTTGTGAAACAACAGGGAAGAAAGCTGATTTTGTTGCTGAGAATATAGAGTTTGTCAACGGCCTTCCCGAATTCGATATCGTGATCGGCGGTGAGGAGAGGATCAAGGTAAAACTCAACATCCCGGGACGCCACAATATTGCAAATGCGCTCAATGCGGCAGCCGCAGCATACCTTAACGGCGCAACCGCTTCTGCTATTCAGACTGCGCTCAACTCTTTCAGCGGTGCAGACGGAAGATATACGGTGAAGGGCAAGTATAAGGGCTGCGATGTCGTAGTAGATTACGCACATCACCCGACTGCTGCAAGAGCTACTATCGAAGCAGCTTCCAACATGCCGCATAACGATATTCTCGTTGTGTTCCAGCCCCTTACTTTTAACCGCACGAAAATGCTTTTTGAAGACTACGTAACAAGTCTTCTGCCTTGCAAGAAGGTCTTGTTTGCCGAGATCTTCTCAGACAGGGAGATCAATACTCACGAAATCTCCAGCAAGGACATCTCTGATGAGATCAATAAGCGCGGCGGTGATACGGAATTCTACGAAGACAGGGAAGAACTTAAAAAGAGGATCGACGAGCTGATCAAGCCCGGTGATATAATCCTGATCCTTGGTCCTGAAGACATAAGATCCTTGGGAGATGAGCTTTGCTCCTGATATAAGATGAAAAAGAATAAGGACAGACAGGCAGAAGAGAAGTTAGCGCCCCAGTACGGTTTCCGTAAGCTGAGGCCTACAAAGATACCTAAGCTGGCTTGGGTCTCTTTGGCGCTTTCTTTTGTATTGGCTGCCCTGATGTTCTTTATGTATGTTATGAGCCTGAACAGTGCGAAGAATACCAGCAAGACCCTGCTCATCTATTCTGACGGCACTACGATCCCGATGGTTTCTATGAGAAACAGCCTTGCTTCGGCAGGTTTTGATTTTGATGTCGTTGGTCCTGACAAACACAGTTCAAGGCCTGATTTTTTCTATACGCTTCCCGAAGATTATAAGAATGAGGAAGTAGTTGTCTGCGCCATCGGCAAGGATTCCTTCAAGGTCATGAACGATCTTTTGGATTCAGGTAATGGCAAGATTGAAGGATATATCCTTATCGATCCTGAATATCCCGGAAATATTGCACTTGAGGGTTATACGAGTGACTATCCGGGGGTCCCCTGTGCGGTTTTCGGATTTGAGCATAAAGCCAAGTCCACGACCGATCTTAGCGGTTCGCAGATGATCTTCGAAAAGATCTCCGGCGTCGACACGATGTACGGCCACCCGACCCAGAGAGGAAAGATCTTCCCGTCTTTGGTATATATTTCGCCCAACCAGATGAGATATCTCTCACTGACTACAATGAAAGTAACACTTTCCGGCCTTATTGCTTCCCCTTCTTTCCAGAGCGAGCTTGCACAGTATCTCGGTACGACTTACGGAACCGGATATTCTTCTGCAAAAATCGTTCTGTGGATGGCAGGAATGGCATTTGCTTTATTCATGTCGATAGCACTACTTGCTTTGTTCCTGTTTATGGTTCCGGTATCTCTCCCTGATAAGGAAGGCAGGGATCTCAAGGCAAGAAACAGTCTTGGAGCCATAATTTTCCTTGGCGTTTCAGGATGGATCGCACTTTGCGGAGCCGTTACGACATTTATTCCCCAGTGGGGATTTGTGTCCACGTATATAGCTCTTTATTCTCCTGTGTTGATCGTTGCACTTATGGCGCTTGCCCAGATCAAGCTCCTTTTGTCCAACAAAGTTAAATACGCCAGAAGGGATTACGGCTTTACGATCTTTATCGCATCGATCGTCACAGGCATTTTGGAGCTTATGATCCTTGCAGGAGCGGCACTTAATCTCACGAACATCGAAAAAGCTTTGAAGGATGACATCAACCCCATAGCTGCTCTCATAGTATTTGTCATAATGAGTCTTTCTGCCGTGGCTTTGATCTTTGCCGACAAGAAATCCAGGTTCTCCGGAATGGGGCCTTCTGCATATTTCGGAAGCGTGATGTACTTTATCGAGGCTCTGATCCCTCCGGTAGTTATGCTGGTCATGGGCCTGATCCAGAAAAATGAGGAGATCGTAATGGCATCTCTTTCAGGCATAGCCCTGGGAATCGTGCCTTTCGGCTGCGTCATCCCGATCAAGCGCATATCAGATTTTTACGAGATCACGGGACTCATATTCGGTATTGCGGCAGCCCTTATCGTTCTCGTAGCCTGAAAACTTCGGGAAAACCCCTCTATTTATAAGAAAAATTGTTGACTTTGCATGGCACGTGGTTTATTATACGTCGGTGACCGCATGCAACGGGCTCTTTTAAATACGCTTTTTTAGAGGCGCTGCCTTGGTTTAAGCAGCGAGACTGGAAGAACAGGAGGAACGAATATGTACGCAGTAATTAAGACAGGCGGCAAGCAGTACAAGGTTTCTGTTGACGATGAGATCTTCGTAGAGAAGCTTGAAGGTGAGGCTGGCAGCCAGGTTACTTTCGATGAAGTACTTGCAGTATCTGATGACAAGGGTATCGTAGCTGGTGATGTAAAGGCTACTGTAACCGGTGAGATCGTAAAGCAGGGAAGAAACAAGAAGGTTATCGTCTCTAAGTACAAGGCTAAGAAGGGCTACAGAAGAAAGAATGGCCACAGACAGCCTTATACACGTGTACTTATCAAGGCTATCAACGCGTAAGTCTTTATGATTTCCGTTATCGTCAATAGAGAGGGTTCCCGGATCTGCGCCATATATGCCAACGGGCATGCAGGTTACGACGATCCCGGCAGAGATATCATCTGCAGCGCAGTATCAACACTTCTTTTTACTGCAGCAAGCGCCTTGGAAGATATTTGCGGTTACGACAGCGAATCTTTCTTCCGTATCAGCAATGAGGGCACAGAAGATGTCAATTTAAGGATAACGGTTCCGGACTTAGGTGACGATGAGACAAAGGGCAGGGCTCAGGTAATAATGAGAACTTGCGAGTTAGGTCTTATCGGTATCGCCAGAGACTATAACGACAGTAAGAACAGGTACGTAGAGATAATTCATTCAAAAACACCGGAGGTGTAATTATGATTAAGTTTAATTTACAGCTCTTCGCACATAAGAAAGGTATGGGTTCCACCAAGAACGGCCGTGAATCCCAGTCCAAGAGATTAGGAGCGAAGAAGGGTGACGGACAGTCAGTTCTGGCCGGCAATATCCTTGTTAGACAGCGTGGTACAAAGATCCATCCCGGCACAAACGTTGGTATCGGATCTGATGATACACTTTTCGCTTTGATTGACGGTAAGGTCAAGTATGAGCGTATGGGCAAGGATAAGAAGCAGGTTAGCGTTTATCCTGTAGCCTGATTTAGGGTATTTAACGGAAAACCAAGAGTAGCAGTCTGTCGCAATATAGCGATCAGACTGCTATTGTTTTGAGGGAGAATCAGATGTTTATAGATCATTCCAAGATTTATGTTAAGGCCGGCGACGGCGGTAACGGCGCGCTCAGCTTCCATACCGAGAAATACATTACCAACGGCGGACCCGACGGCGGTGACGGCGGCGACGGCGGTAATGTTATTCTGCAGGCTGCCAGAAATCTGACCAGCCTTCAAAACTTCAGATTCAAGCACAAGTTCATTGCGGAAAACGGCGCAAAGGGCATGGGCAAGAAGATGTACGGCAAGCGCGGTGAGGATCTTGTCATCGGCGTCCCGATCGGAACGGTCGTAAAGGATGCCCAGACAGGCGATATCATTGCTGATCTTACGGAAGAAGGCCAGAAGATCACTGTAGCAAGAGGTGGTAAGGGTGGTCTCGGAAACATGCACTATGCAAATTCCGTAAGACAGGCTCCCCAGTTCGCGACACCGGGCGCACCCGGTGAAGAGCGTGAACTCGCAATCGAGCTTAAGCTTATAGCTGACTGTGGTCTTGTAGGTTTCCCCAATGCTGGTAAATCAACGCTTCTTTCAGTCCTTACAAGAGCTAAGCCGAAGATCGCAGATTATCCTTTTACTACACTTGAACCCGTTCTCGGTGTGGTTACAAAGGACGATTTCTCATATGTAATCGCAGATATTCCGGGAATCATTGAGAATGCTCACGAAGGTGCCGGACTTGGCCACGATTTCTTAAGACATATTGAGAGAACGAGACTTCTCGTTCACGTTGTCGATCTTTCCGGAACAGACGGAAGAGATCCTATCGAAGACTTCAAGACGATCAATAATGAACTTGAGGAATTCAGTCTTGAGCTTGCTTCAAGACCTCAGATCGTTGTCGGAAACAAGTGTGACGGAATTACTGACGAGGAAGCACAGGATTTCGTTAAGGCAGTCAAAGAGATGGGCTATGAAGATGTTTACATAATCTCAGCTGCAGGCCGTATCGGCATTGAGGAACTTGCTGACAAGATCACTGAGACAGTATCCAAGCTTCCGCCTACGATCCTTCACGATGTCGTCTCAGGCGGTGAGAAGGTATACACATTTGACGAAGGCAAGAAGTTTGACATCATCATCAATGAGGACGGCAACTTTGAAGTTACCGGTAAGTGGATCAACAAGATCTTCAACTCTACAAACTTTGAAGATACAGAGTCAACCAACTTCTTCCAGAGAACGCTTGAGAACGAAGGTGTTTTCGAGGAACTCAAGAAAATGGGTGTCAAGGAAGGCGACACGGTCAAGGTCTGTGAGCTTGAATTCGACTATTACGACTGATACTGCAGACTTTTAACTTTTTGTTGTTACCCGATAAACGGACTTGAATTGCGGGCATTATGAAAGAGATTTCAAAATTTGACGGCTTTGTTCACATATTGTTAACAGACGTTTCCTTGTGGTGCCTTAATGGTAATGTATCATCAAAAGCGTAAGAACGAGACCGCAATATATAAGTTTTGAGTTTGTTTGTAGAGATGCCGTAGAGAAATCTGCGGCATCTTTTTTGTGTTTCCGCGGTTTGCAAGTCTTTATTTTTACTTTTTATAGGGTAAAATTAATTAGCATTATGGAATAGAAGGGTATAGTATGGATTTCCTGTTACAGATAATCACAAACAAAATATTGATTGTCGGTATTGTGTCATGGTTTTTGGCGCAGGTCTTTAAATGCATCAGCAATCTCATCCTTACAAAGAAGTTCAGCATTGAAAGACTTTTCGGAGACGGTGGAATGCCAAGCGGACACTCTGCTACAGTTGTGTCGGTAGCCGTAGCGACGGGACTTTATGAAGGATTCGATTCTGCGGTCTTCGCCATTGCGATGATCCTTGCGATCGTTGTTATGCATGACGCAATGAACGTCAGATATCAGGCAGGTAAGCAGGCAGAACTTCTTAATGCAATGGCTGACATGTTCGAAAAGATTACAGGTGCTGATCTTCCCAATGAGGAGAAACTTAAGGAACTGCTCGGCCACACACCTTTGCAGGTTGCGGCAGGATGCCTTTTGGGTATTGCCACAGCGATAATCATGTATCTCATTTTCTGACATGATTACCGGTGAGATCCGCAAAGAACTGAAGAAATTACAGGACAAAGGTTACCGTGAAATGCAGGTGACCATTATTCCCACTTTGGAAGCGGATTCGATAATAGGTGTGAGGACTCCGGCATTAAGACAGCTCGCAAAAGAGTTTGCCAAAAGAGAAGACATATCTGAATTTCTTTCCGATCTTCCGCATAAGTTTTTCGAAGAGAACCAGCTTCACGCATTCATACTTTCGGGCATGAAGGATGCTGAAAGCTGCATCAGACTTGTCGATGAATTTCTTCCCTATGTGGATAACTGGGCTACATGTGACCAGATGTCGCCTAAGGTCTTCAAAAAGCATAAACAGCTTCTTCTTGAATATGTGGATAAATGGATCAGGTCAGAACACACATATGTTAAGAGATTTGCGATAGGCATGCTCATGGAGCATTTTCTTGATGAGGATTTCAAGACTTCCTATCTTACCAAGGTATCGAAGATCCGTTCCGAAGAATACTATGTGAACATGATGATCGCATGGTATTTCGCGACCGCTCTTGCAAAGCAGTATGAAGATACCCTGCCTTTCATCGAAAAGCAGAAACTCGATAAGTGGACCCATAACAAGTCCATTCAGAAAGCGGTTGAGAGTTACCGCATTACTCCGGAACAGAAGGAATATCTCAAGACATTGAAAAGAAAGGCTTAATGCCATGATCTACACACTTACTCTTAATCCTGCAATTGATGTAAGTCTTCATGTTAAAGACGGCCTTATGCCCGGAAGCATCAACAAGTCTTATGCGATGAGGAGTGATCCCGGCGGTAAGGGTATCAATGTGTCGAAAAACCTTAAGACCATGGGCAAGGAATCAGTCGTCTGCGTCGGCGTATGCGGTGAAGACGGCGAAAAGCTCCTGTCAAAGCTTAAGACCGAGTTTGAAGTGATCAGCGTAGTTTATCCTTCCGGTAATACAAGGACTAACATCAAGATATCAGGTGAGAACGGTGTCACAACAGACATCAATGCAGAAGGCCCGTACTATGACAAGGCTTCCGTTGATACATTGAAGAATATGTTGAGTGAGAGACTTACAGACGGCGACATAGTCGTCATCAGCGGTAGACCTCCGCTGGGTTCTCCTTCTGATATCTATGCTGACCTTATCAGATGTTTTAAACAGACCGAAGGAGTTAAAGTCATTCTCGACAGTGCAGACAGATACCTTCAGGAAGGTCTTAAAGCGCAGCCTTATGCTGTAAAGCCGACATGCGATGAACTCGGAATGGAAAACGATATGGAAGGTGCTCTTTCTGAAGCATCGAAGATCGTTTCCGGAGGAGTTAACTGCTGCCTTGTTTCCATGGGCAAAGATGGTGCGGTATTCGTTAGTGGTCCTGAAGGGAGATTCTCTTCGGAGGCAGTCAACGTTAAGGTAAACTGCACCACGGGATGCGGTGATGCTATGACAGCAGGTCTTGCATATTCATTCGATGAAGGCATGAAACCTGAAGAAACGTTCAGACTCTGCATGGCTCTGGCTAGTGCTTCTGCAGAGACGGAAGGAACAAAGCCGCCTTTCAAATACCGCGTTATGGAGTTAATTGACATAATCCCGATATGCGGCCAATGAGCAGGCAGCAGTATTGCAATTACAGAACAAACGTTCTAAAATTGAGCGTAGAAGAAAAGTAAATATTCGCGTTGATGCGCGAAGCAGTTTTGGATAAGTGATTTATGTTTAAGCTCGTATCGGATTACAAACCTTCTGGCGACCAGCCGGCAGCTATAGATTCCCTGGTTCAGGGCATTAAGGATGGCATGAGGGGCCAGACTCTTTTGGGTGTTACCGGTTCAGGTAAGACTTTTACCATGGCCAACATCATTGAGAGGGTCCAAAGACCTACGCTCGTCCTTGCGCACAACAAAACTCTTGCAGGCCAGCTCTATGCCGAGTTTAAGGAACTTTTCCCTGAGAATGCCGTTGAATATTTCATCTCATACTACGACTACTATCAGCCGGAAGCTTATATCGCAGCTACGGATACATATATCGAGAAGGATTCGTCGATAAATGATGAGATCGACCGTATGCGTCACGAAGCTACCAAGTCACTTCTTACGCGCGAAGATGTCATCATCGTAGCTTCGGTTTCCTGCATCTACGGCATCGGTGAGAAGGAGGATTATTTATCCCTTGCGCTCATGCTTGAGACAGGCCTTGAGATACCGATGGATGTTGTCATGGCACAGCTTATCAACATGCAGTATTCCAGAAATGATTTTGATCTTCAGAGAGGTACTTTCAGAGTTAAGGGAGACATTATCGATATATGGACTCCTGATTCCGAACATACGCTTACGAGGATCAGTTTCTTCGGTGATGAGATAGACAAGATAAGTTATGTCGATGCTATTACCGGTAAGACCGAATTTACCAAGGATTTCATTGAGCTCTTCCCGGCATCACACTATGCTACAGGCAGGGCCAAGCTTAATAAAGCCATTGACAGGATCGAAGCAGAGCTTGAGGTCAGACTTAAAGAGTTGAGGGATGCAGGTGACATGATCGCCGCATACAGACTTGAGCAGCGTACCCGTTACGACATGGATATGCTGAGGGAGACGGGTTTTTGCAAAGGAATCGAGAATTACTCAAGACATATTGCAGGCAGGGAAGCGGGCGAGCCTCCGTGCACGCTTATGGACTTCTTCCCGGATGATTTCCTTCTCTTCATCGACGAGTCACACCAGACCATTCCCCAGGTCGGTGCCATGTATAACGGAGACCGATCAAGAAAAGAAATGCTGGTCCAGTACGGATTCCGACTTCCTTCCGCTTTTGACAACAGACCTTTGAAATTCGATGAATTCGAACAGCGCATGGGCCAGACCGTTTTTGTCAGTGCTACACCTGCTGACTATGAGAAGGAGCACAGCGAGCAGATCGTAGAACAGGTTATAAGGCCTACAGGTCTTCTTGAACCTGAGATATTCATCCGTCCTGTTGAAGGCCAGATCGAAGATATCCTCGGCATGCTCAAGGAACAGAAGAAGACAGGCGATAAGAGCCTTATAATGACGCTCACAAAGAGAATGGCTGAGGATCTTACCGAGTTCCTCAAGAAAGAAGGCGTAAGAGTCACATATCTTCATTCCGACATCAAGGCAGTTGAGCGTATGCAGATACTTAACCAGCTGCGTAATGACGAAGTCGATGTCATTGTCGGAATCAATCTCTTAAGGGAAGGTATCGACCTTCCTGAAGTCTCGCTCCTTATGATCCTTGATGCCGATAAGGAAGGTTTCTTAAGATCCGAGAGATCTCTTATCCAGATCATCGGAAGATGTGCACGTAACGATCACGGAAGAGTTGTCCTCTATGCTGATGAAGTAACCGATTCCATGATGAATGCAGTATCCGAGACAAACAGAAGAAGAAAGATACAGCAGGAATACAATGAAGCTCACGGCATCACTCCTAAAACCATCAAAAAGGCCGTCAGAGATGTATTTGACATCGTTGCGGAGAGCAGCAAAGATTCTTCCGGCAAGGGAAGAGGCAAGGCTTCCAAGGGCGGCATAGATGCTGCAAGACTTATCAACGATGGTGTCTCCGGAGGCACTGAAGAAGAGAATAAGAAGCTTATTGATAAACTTACCGTAGAGATGACCAAAGCTGCCAAGGATCTCGACTTTGAGAGAGCAGCTGAGATCAGAGACATAATCATCGAACTTAAAGGAAAGAAATAATGAGTGGCTTTTGTCATTTACATCTTCATACCGAATACAGTCTCCTTGACGGCGCTATAAAGATCAAGGATCTTGCTGCAAGGCTTAAGGAGATGGGAATGACATCGTGTGCCATCACAGATCATGGCGTAATGTACGGTGCTGTTTCTTTCTACAGGGAGATGAAGGCAAATGGCATCCATCCGGTAATCGGATGTGAAGTATATGTAGCACCGGGTTCAAGATTCGACAAGAATGTCGTTCCCGGTAAAGAAGACAGATACTACAATCACCTGATCCTTCTTGCGAAGAATAATCAGGGATTAACGAATCTCAATAAACTTGTCTCGGCGGGATTTACCGAAGGTTTTTACAGACGCCCGAGAATAGATGAGGAACTCCTAGAAAAGTGGCATGACGGACTGATATGTCTTTCAGCATGCCTTGCAGGTAAAGTGCCTTCGCTGATCCTTGGCGGCGACATGGAAAAAGCCGCGCAGACAGCCGTGTGGTATGACAAGCTCTTCGGCAGGGGCAATTACTATCTTGAGATCCAGGCAAACACCACGCCCGAACAGGCCAAGGTCAATGCTGCCCTTATAAGGATTTCAAATGAGACGGGCATTCCGCTTGTCGCTACAAACGACTGCCACTATCTCATGAAGGAAGATTATGAAGCGCAGGATATTCTCCTCTGTATTTCAACAGCTGCACGAATCGATGATGAGAACAGGATGCGCATGTCCTCAAATGATTTCTACGTTAAGTCAGAGACCGAGATGAGGCGTTTCTTTCCTGAACTTACCGAGGCCATTGAGAATACCGGCAAGATCGCCGATATGTGCAATGCCGAATACGATTTTGAGACCATTCACCTTCCTGTTTATGAAGTTCCTGAAGGCTACAGCAGCCATGAAGAATATCTTTCTGATCTGACATATAAGGGACTTAAGAAAAGATTTGAAGTAACTCCTCCCACGGGCAGTGAAGAAGACTATATGAAGCGTGCCGAGTATGAGCTTTCCGTCATTAACAGCATGGGCTATACCGATTACTATCTCATCGTATGGGATTTCATCAATTATGCGAAGACACATGATGTTACCGTAGGGCCGGGAAGAGGCTCAGGTGCAGGTTCACTTGTTGCTTATGCAGTCGGCATCACCGACATCGATCCGATCAAGTATGGTCTTGTTTTCGAGAGATTTCTTAATTCCGAGAGAGTGTCCATGCCTGACTTCGACGTCGATTTCAACGATGAGCGAAGACAGATAGCAATCGATTACGTCACGGCAAAATACGGTAAGACGAGAGTTGCCCACGTAATCACATTCGGTACGCTTGCCGCAAGACAGGCGGTTAAGGACGTAGCAAGAGTTCTTAACATGCCTATATCACAGAGCAACAAGCTTACGAAGATGATTCCATTTTCCGTAGGCATGACATTGAAGCAGGCACTTGAGATCAGCACTGAGTTTAAAGAAGCATATGATACCGATCCCGAATCGCGTAAGGTGATCGATATGGCTATGCGTGTTGAAGGCCTTCCGCGTAATGCCGGAACGCATGCTGCGGGAATAATCATATCAGGAAAGGACATTACTGATATCGCGCCGCTTGCAGTAAACGATGACACAGTCGCTGTTCAGTTTGCCAAGAGTGATGTTGAGAGCATCGGTCTTCTCAAGTTCGACTTCTTAGGCCTCAGGACATTAACCGTTTTGCAGGATGTCAAAGAACTTATCAAGAATAACTACGGAAAAGACATTGATCTCGACAGGATACCTCTGGATGATCCTGAAGTATTCAAGATGATCGGCAGAGGAGAGACTGTCGGCATATTCCAGCTTGAAAGCCGCGGAATGACATCTTTCATGAAGCAGCTTGAACCGGAAAGCCTTGAGGACATCATCGCCGGCATCTCGCTTTACAGACCGGGTCCTATGGATCAGATCCCGAAGTATGTCGACTGCAAAAAGAATCCGTCCCACATCACATACGATCATCCTCTGCTCGAGCCCATTCTTAACGTTACCTACGGATGCGCTATTTATCAGGAACAGGTAATGCAGATCGTAAGAGATCTTGCGGGTTTCTCGATGGGACAGTCCGATAACATCAGACGTGCGATGAGCAAAAAGAAAAAGTCGATAATGGAGAACTACAGAAATCTGTTCATGTACGGCGGAACGGATGACAAGGGACGCCAGATCGACGGCTGTATCAAGCGCGGTGTGCCGGAGAATGTTGCCGCTAAGATCTTTGATGATGTATCCGGATTTGCAGGCTATGCATTCAATAAGTCGCATGCTGCCTGCTATGCGGTGGTAGGTTACTGGACGGCATACTTTAAGTGCTATTATCCGACGGAGTTCATGGCCGCAACTCTTAATTCTTTCAGGGGCGATCTCGGCAAGGCGTCTTATTACATCTCATGCTGTTCTGCGATGGGTATCGAAGTGCTTCCTCCTGATATCAACAAGAGCCGCGAAAGATTTACCACTGAAGGCGACCGCAAGATAAGAATAGGATTATCCGTTATCAAGAATGTCGGCGAAGGCGCAGTACTTGATATCCTGAATGACAGGGAGAAGAACGGTGAATACAGATCGTTTGAAGACTTTGTCGTAAGAGCTTCAAAGATAGGCGTGAAGAAGACGGTTGCAGAAGCATTGATCCTTGCTTCATGCATGGATTCGTTCGGTTTGACGAGAAGCCAGATGACAGCGTGCGTACAGACGGAACTCGACAGACTTGCGCATGAGGACAGCCGCAACATAGAAGGCCAGCTGTCTCTGTTTGATTTCGGAGATGCTTCGTCAGCTGGTCCGTCGATCTATATACCTGACATTGCAGAATATCCCGAAAGCCAGAAACTCGGTTATGAGAAAGAAATGGTCGGCATCTATCTTTCAGGTAATCCTCTTGCTTCTTATACGAATATCATTTCCGAGATAGCTACGTTTGATATGTCTGAAGCATCAGATATCCTTGCTCTTTCAGGAAGCGATGCATTAGATGACAACAAGCAGGTTGCAATGTGCGGAATGGTTACCGATAAGAAGACCGGATATACCAAGAAAAAGACCATGATGAGCACCATAAGCTGTGAAGACTTAAGCGGATACTTTGAAGTGCTCCTCTTCGGCAAGAACTTTGATACATACAACAGAATGGTAGAGAAGAACAAGCCGTATCTCTTTGTCGGCAGACGGCAGATGAGAGAGGGCGGAGAGCTTTCCATGTTTGCCGACTGCTGTTTTGAATTAACTGACGACCCTGCACTTTTAAGCAGGATAAGAAACGACAGGTCTTATCAGACTGCGCTGAGGGAAAGAGACGGCGGACAGGCCATAAGACCTGCTAAGCCGGTCATTACCAAAGAGACCGTGGTTCAGAATGAACCTGATAAGGTTCCTGCCGAGAACAAAGAACATGTAATGAGGATTCATTATTCCGGCAAGCCTGATTCAAAAGGTTTTTCAAGGCTTCTTAACTTCCTTGCCTATTTCCATGGTAATATGGCTGTAGAGATCCTTTTTGAATCCGATAACAGTATCACAAGACTTGATGACATATGCAGGATCGCACCTGATGAAGCGGTGCTCAATAAACTCGCAGAACTTGTAGGAGCAGACAATATCGAGATGTTATAAAGGAGGCATATTCATGGACGAACAAAAAGTTGCTGAACTTAACAGGATTATAAGAGAGTGCAAGCATATCGTCTTTTTCGGCGGTGCCGGTGTGTCGACCGAGAGCGGAATTCCCGACTTCAGAAGCAAGGACGGACTTTATAACCAGCACGATGTCAAGTTCGACAGATACAGTCCGGAATATCTTTTGAGCATAGACTGCCTTATTGACCATCCGGAAGTTTTCTATGAGTTCTACAGGCAGAAGCTTAACACTGCCGGCATTGAGCCTAACAGAACACACTATAAGCTTGCTGAGATGGAAAAAGCCGGCAAGCTTGACGGAATAATCACACAGAATATCGATGGCCTTCATCAGAGGGCGGGGAGCAAGAACGTACAGGAAGTGCATGGTACGACATACCGCAATTACTGCATGAAGTGTCATGAGAAGTATCCTTACGATTTCATATTCAAATCAGAAGGGCCGATTGCGAAGTGCCCGAAGTGCGGTGGTATGGTAAGGCCTGATGTTACTTTGTATGGTGAAGGTCTTCCGCAAACTGCTTGGATCGAATCCAAAAGACTCGTTTTCAGAGCTGACTGCCTGATCATCGGAGGAACGTCTCTGGCCGTTCAGCCGGCAGCTTCACTTGCATACGATTTCAGCGGCAAATATCTGATTGTTATCAACCGTGACAAGACATTCGCCGACAGGACGGCTGCACTCGTTTTCCATGACAATATCGGTGAAGTAATGGATTCCATCAAGCTCGACGGGTGATATGCAGATAATTCTTTAGTTTTAAAGAGGCTTTACAAAGACAAATCTATATAGTTTTTCTCAGTTTATAAGATGTTTCCTGAGATTTTCCACTCAGTGAGTGGAAAATCTCAAGTCCTACTTTCGTGGACTCATTACAGGGTGCTTATACAAGTTCAGGATAATCAGGCCAGAGAAGCTTTATCTGCCTTCAGAGGAAGAATTAAGAGCAGAAATCGAAAAGCAAAAACATATATATTATTTGCAGCACCCAAATAAAGAATCTGGATGGCGGGAGATATGAAAACTCTGCTCTGAAATTATGACTTAATGTATGACTAGAAGATTTTCTGACATATGTGAATTACTGTTTATTTAATATATAATATGGGACGGAAATTCTATGAGATTATTCGGAGGCATATATTATGGGCAGACTTCTTTACGATGAGAGCAACCTCCCGGAGATAAACAGTCTTAGGGCTTTGGATTACGATACAGTAGATAAAAGTACCGTTGAACCCATTAAGCGCGTAGGCGTGCTTACGAGCGGCGGCGATGCGCCCGGAATGAATGCGGCGATCAGATCCGTTGTAAGGGCAGGCATCAATGCCGGCTTTGAGATGTATGGTGTAACCAGAGGTTACCACGGACTTTGGAAGGGCGAGATCAAGCAACTTGATGGCAGAAGCGTTTCAGAGACGCTCCAGCGCGGCGGCACATTTCTTATGACGGCAAGATCAAAGTCATTCATGACTGACCAGGGTGTTCTTAAGGGTGCGCGCATGATGGAAGCATATGAGCTCGATGCCCTTATCGTTATCGGCGGTGACGGTTCCTACAAGGGCGCTAGAGCTTTGGCAAGGATCGGTATGCCTGTTATCGGTATACCGGGCACTATCGACAACGATATCGCTTCAACCGAATATACTATCGGCTACGATACTGCAATGAATACAGCTATGCAGTGCATCGATAAGCTCAGAGATACAGCTTCTTCCCACGAGCGTTGTTCAGTTATCGAGGTCATGGGAAGACATGCAGGCTGGATAGCTCTTAACGTAGGTATTGCCACAGGTGCTGAGGCTATCCTCATTCCTGAAGTTCCTTTTGACTTCAACAGAGACGTTTTGAGAGTTATCCTTGACGGACGCAATACAGGTAAGAAGCATTACATCGTTATCGTTGCTGAGGGTGTCTGCAAAGCTGATGAAATCGCAACGCAGATCGAGGAAGCGACTGGCATTGAGTCACGTCCTACGATCCTCGGACACCTCCAGAGAGGCGGTTCACCGACATTAAGAGACAGAACTATCGCAAGCCTCATGGGTATCAAGGCTATCGACTGTCTAATTGAGAAGAGATTTAACAGACTCGTTTGCATGCAGCACGGCGAGATCTCTGACGTTGATATCGAGGCAGGTCTCGAGATGACAAAGACGATCACTCCTGAAGCCATTGCGAACGTTAAGAGACTTGGCTGACAGCCGGGTATTTAACAGGAAACAGACCATGTACGAATATATGAGCTTTGAAGACAGCCTCGAGCGGAAGAAGATCCGCGGGCGTGTCTTGAATACGCTTGAATTTAATAAGATCAGGGAGACGGTAACTTCTAAGGCCAGAACTGCTTACGGGCGTGAGCTCGTGGAGAATATGGCTCCGTGCTGTGACATCGATTATGTAACACAGGAACTCTCATTTACAAGGCAGGCCATGGATCACATAATGAGATTCGGAATGCTTCCTTTGAGCGGAATGAGAGACTTAAGGGAATCACTCTTATACGCTAAGGCAGATGGTACCCTCACATGCGGCCAGCTTTTGGAAGTCGCATCTTTTTTGAGAGCTTCAGACGAGATCAGAAAAGCCATTTCAAAGGCAAGATCTGCAGGTTCGCCTCTTGTTGATGAGACGGAGCCTGATATCTGTGCTTTTGTCGACAGGCTTGAAGTCTGTGACAGTCTGCTTGAGAAGATCGACATGTCTATCTTGGGCCAGGATGAAGTGTCTGACAGGGCCAGCAAGGAACTGTCTTCGATCAGAAGAGAACGTAAAAATGTCGCAGGCGGCATAAGGTCGCTTCTGGACCGCGTTATCTCCAATCATGCGGACATGCTCCAGGAGAGCATCGTAACGCTCAGGGAAGGCAGATACTGCATTCCCATTAAGGCGGATTTCAATGGAAGGATCGAAGGTATCGTTCACGGTGCTTCATCTTCCGGACAGACACTCTTTATAGAGCCGATGAGCGTTGTTGAGGCGAACAACAAGATCGCGGAACTTAACTTCGCTGAGCAGGCGGAGATCCAGAGGATCTTAAAGAACTTCACGAATGAAGTCGTAGCGGTAAAAGATCTTTTTGAGAACAACATTGAGATCGCATCCAAACTGGATTATGTTTTCGCGAAGGCCGAATATGGTGTGGAGAATGATTCTTTCTGTCCTTCGCTCAATACTGACGGACGTATCGACCTTAAGGGCGCAAGACACCCGCTGATTCCCAGAGAAAGCGTAGTTCCGGTCGATATAAATGTCGGTAACACATACGATTCGCTTGTTGTTACAGGACCCAATACGGGCGGTAAGACGGTATCGCTTAAGACATGCGGACTTCTTGTCCTCATGACGATGTCTGGTCTTCCGATTCCTGCTGAAAGCGGATCAGAAGTGTGTGTGTTCGACAGAGTGCTTGCTGACATCGGTGATGAACAGAGCATTGAAGAAAGCCTTTCGACTTTCTCGGCTCACATGTCAAATATCGTATTCATCCTGAAGAACATCAGAGGCAAGTCCCTTGTGCTTCTTGACGAGCTCGGATCAGGAACTGATCCTGCAGAAGGTGCAGCACTTGCGATATCGATCATTGAGGAACTCAGAAAGAAGAACTGTGTCGTTATGGCTACGACTCATTACAGAGAACTCAAGGGCTATGCCGAGATCACGGAAGGCGTTATGAATGCTTCCTGCGAATTCAATACGGAGACATTGGCTCCGACTTATAAGCTGATCACGGGAAGACCAGGTTCTTCAAATGCGTTTGTTATCTCCAGCAAGCTTGGCCTTGCAAGGCATATTCTTGATAATGCAAAGACAAGAATGTCTTCAGATGAGCTCAACTATGAAGCTCTCATTGCAAAGGCTGAAGAAGAATCCAAGAAGGCTGAAGATCTTGCCCGCGAAAATGACAGGCTCAACATAGAACTTAAGGCCGAGAAGGCCCGCCTTGAAGAAGAGAATGCTAAGCTCAAGCAGTCCAAGACAAAGATATTAAATGAAATGCGTGCCGAGCAGAAGAAGCTTCTTGAAGAGCAGGAGAAGGAGTTGAGCGATGAACTCCGTGAGCTCAGACGCAGATCCAAGGATATGGACAGGGCAGAGCGCGAGAAGGAACTCGATAAGATAAGAAGAAAGCTCAGAGCCGGAATAAACGATCTTGAAGAAGATGACGACGAAGCTGTTGAATCCGTTGCATTAAGCGGTGAACCCGTTAAGGAAGTCAAAAAGGGCGAGTGCTACTATGTTCCTTCCCTTGGACAGACTGGTATTGCCGAGTCTGACCTCTCTAAGAGCGGATCGGTCAACATCCTTTGTGGCAGCATGAAGATCGCTGTTAAGAAAAACCAGCTTATGATGCCTACAAAGGCGCAGCGTGACGAGTTCATGAGGACTAAGAACGGTAAAGCGGCTTCCAAGGCAAGGGGAAAAACTGTTAAGAGCGGTGCTGAGGACCTGTCGAAGGTCAAGTTCAACAGCGCATCTTCTACAACTTCTGAGATCATGCTCATCGGCATGACCACGGCTGAAGCAGAATCGAGTCTTGCCAGATACCTTGAAGACTGCGTGCTTGCAGGCATAAAGGAAGCAAGAATAGTTCACGGTAAGGGAACGGGTGCTTTAAGAGCATGCGTTCATGATATCCTTATAAAAGATGACCGTGTCGAATCATTCAGGGCAGGTGCCCAGGGTGAGGGCGATGCGGGAGTGACCATCGTTAAGTTCAGATAAGCGGGGGTAAGATTATGAGCGAGAACAATACCATTCAGGAACAGAATACCGCTGTTCAGACACCGGCGGAAGAACCTAAGAAGAGGTTTAGGGTTGGTTTTGTATTCCTGGCAATTGTCCCCATGGCTGTCCTCATGATGGTACAGACGGTATCGCAACTCCCGTTCCTGGTCCTTGCGGTTTTTGAAACAATGAACAAGGCAGAAACCCGGGGACTGGATTTCGATATGTATTCCGAGATGCTGAACATCTTTAACGACAAATATGCGATTTATGCGTATTTGATTTATGCGGTGATCGGACTGGTTATTTTTTCGATCTGGTATTACAAGGGCTTTGTTAAGAAAGGTCCCAAGGTTAAGATCGGCGAAGTCGTCAGTGTGAAATCCATTGCAGGAACCATATGCATAGTAGTCGGATTGTTTTTCTTCACTAATGCTTTCATGACACTTGCGGACAAATTGATCCCCCAGGCAATGGAAGAATATGCCATGATGATCGAGACAGCAGGCCTCGTATCGAATCCTGCCATAACAATCATCTATGCGATCATCTTGGGACCGGTTCTTGAGGAACTCTGTTTCAGGGGCGTCACATACGGACTGCTCGAAAAAGCCGGCCTTAAGCCCGGTATCGTCATCCTGATCTCAAGCGTTCTTTTCGGCGCTATGCACCTTATCCTTATACAGGTGCTTTATGCAGCTATCCTGGGACTGTTCCTTGGCTACCTCAGATATAAGTACCGTTCGATCAAGATTACGATAGCTGCCCATATCCTGTTCAATTTTACGGGAACATATATCAGTATGCTGATAGAGGAACACTTTGCTCCGAGTGATGCAGTTGTACTTATCCTTGGCGGTATCGCCATGTTCGTACTCGTAGCTGCCATTGTCCTGATAAACACTGATAAGAAGGCATTCAAGCCCGTCAAATAACAGGGGGAGTACATTTTTGGCAGCGGGTATGGTTTACTTTATCAAATTTTTGATATAATTATTTTGTATATCAAATCATAAGGGAGAGACTGTTTTGCTGAGCGAAGAAGAACAGATGTCAGAGGCCCTGGTAAGGATCTTTGAAAATGTCGTTTTAACAGAAGAGAAATCTCTTCAGGCAGGTTACTTCAAGGACCTGTCCATCGCAGAGATGCACACCCTTACGGCAATCGGACCCTACGACGCACGCACAATGACTAATACCGCCGAAGACCTTGGTATTACCACCGGTACTTTGACTGTAGCAATAGACAGGCTTGTCAAAAAGGGTTATGTCCACAGAGAACGTGATAAGCGCGATAAGCGTATTGTAAGGATCAGCCTTACACATACCGGTAAGCTTGCATGCAGAATGAACAGCAAGTTCCACAGAGTATTGGCAAAACATATCCTTGCCGGCTACGATGCAGATGACAGAAAGCATCTTCTCGACCTTGTAAATGAGGTCGACCAGTATGTTGAGCAGCAGCTCAGAAGATATGACAGTACAGAGAACGTAAGAGCAACCGCAAGACAGGTTGCTAAAGATACTGCTAAGGAGAAAAAACAAGATGGCTGACTCTGACAACCTGAGAGCGAAGGTTAAAGAGGACGTGATCCGCATCATGTCCGAGACGCTCGAGATATCTCCTGAAGAGATATCGTCTGAACTCCAGTTCAATACCGATCTGCCCTTTGATTCTCTGCAACTCTACGAGTTTGTAATTGACGTTGAGGAGACATACAACATCCGTCTTCCGGATGAACTCCTTGATGAGGTTAAGACCGTAGATGACATGATCGATGTCGTGGTAAAACTCTCGGCACAGAAGTGATCTGACGGTACATGAAGAAATTATTTATCGTAAACAGCAGGGCGGATTCCCAGGCTCTGGCGCGTTTTAAAGCGGCTTATTCACAGTATTCAGGCGAACATGAAGGCGAATCTGAGATCGTCTATACGGAGTTTGCCGGTCATGCAAGCGAAGTTGCTTCCAAAGCGGCAAAAGAAGACGGTCTTTTGGTAGTTGCCTGCGGAGGTGACGGCACCATCCACGAGGTGGCAAATTCCCTTGCAGAATCCAAGACACCAATGGCAGTTATCCCGCTCGGCACGGGCAATGATTTTACCAGATCCGTCATGGACGAGAACCACAGAAGCAACAGTGATGTCTGTGTCAAAGCAATCTTTGAGGACGGTTTTAAGGTCAAAGATTCGGACCTCATAAAGGTCACTTCCTATGACGTTAACGGCAATAAGATCGATTCCAGTTCGGCCTGGTGTCTTAATGTCGCATCCATCGGTCTTGATACCGAAGTCCAGCTCAGGGCAAAAGGAAAGGTTCTGGCTAATCCAAATTCCAGACTTATAAGGAAAACGGCTTATATTACATCGGCCCTGTCCTGTCTTTTCGGCAACAGGAAATTCGATTTAAAGTACAAAGCGTTAAGAGGCGACGGAAAGCCTGCTGAGTCAGAGAAGTCGTCATTTACGCTTCTGGCGGTCTGCAATGCTTCATATTACGGCAACGGATTCTGTCCCGCGCCCAATGCGAAGATCGATGACGGCCTTATAAACTGCTGCGCGATCGATTCCGTAGGCCTTTTCAGATCTTTGTTCCTGCTTACCAAATACAAGGACGGCAAGCATGAGGACTACAAGGAAGCTGATGTTTTCGTAACGACGACAATTACGGTCGAAGCTACCGGTTCAAGGGATCTGAACGGCAATTATGACGGAGAGGACTTCTCCGGCCATAAGGTATCTTTTGAATGTTATCCCGGAGCTATCCGTCTTGCTCTTTATATTTAATTATTTATGCTATAATCAAAAGTTATGGAAAGCATAATTAAGACAACTATCGATAATTACAAAAAATACGGGGTTAGTGATAAGGCGATAGAGGCCGCAGTTAAGGCTGAAGAGTCGCTTGCTGACGTTTATGCACGCATCGATGACATCGTTACATATAACGAACTTAAAGTCCTTGATGCATTCAGGAGCGAGAAATTCTCAGATACCCATATGGGTTCCACTTCAGGTTACGGCTACGATGACGTTGGCAGGGAGAAGATCGAGAATATCTTTGCCAAGGTTTTCGGTGCTGAAAAAGCCTATGTAAGATGGCAGATCAGCACAGGTTCACAGGCTATTTCAGCCATGCTCTATGGAGCTTTGAGGCCGGGAGACATCATGCTTTCCGTTACAGGCAGACCTTACGATACCCTTATGGCTACGATCGGCTTATCTTCCGAGAACAATGACATGTCACTCATGTCATACGGAATCAAGTATGAGGAAGTCGATCTCAAAGATGACGGCACACCCGATCTTAATGCCATCTGGGCAGCTATAAAGCCCCAGACAAAGATGGTATTCATCCAGAAATCCAGAGGTTATACGGGCAGAAGAGCTCTTCTTTGCGAAGATATCAAAAAGATCGCAGAACTTGTTCACTCAGTAAGGGAAGACATTATCGTCGCCGTTGACAACTGCTACGGCGAATTCACCGAAAAGACAGAACCCATTGAGGTTGGCGCCGATGTAATTGCGGGATCCCTCATTAAGAATCCCGGCGGCGGAATCGCAAGGACGGGCGGATATATTGCAGGAAGAGCCGATCTGGTCGAAAATGCCGCAAGACATCTTACGACACCCGGTCTCGGAAGCGAAGTCGGTCCTACATTGGGAGCAAACCAGATGATCGCCAGAGGTCTTTTCACAGCGCCGGCTTGTGTGGGCGAATGCCTTAAGGGCGCCGTTTTCGCAGCTGAGATCTTAGGCGGTGAAGGATATAAGACAAGCCCTTCTTCAACAGAGGCAAGAGGTGACATCGTTCAGACGGTCGAATTCGGAGATCCGGATAAGATGACCAAGTTCTGCACGGCCATCCAGTCCTGTTCACCTGTTGATTCCTTTGTTACACCCGTGCCGTGGGACATGCCCGGTTATGACGACCAGGTAATCATGGCGGCAGGTGCTTTCGTGCAGGGCGCTACTACAGAACTTTCATGTGACGGTCCCATGAAGCCGCCTTACATTGCATATATGCAGGGAAGTCTTGCAAAAGAACAGGCTAAGCTCGCCTGCATGCTTGCTATCGGGAGCTGATAAATATGGCAGACGGTAAACAGTGGTACAACAGCCCTGAGATGGGACAGCCTAAAAAACCTGCAGGTAAAACTGCAGGCGGTAAAGGCAAGCCCTCTAAGCCCGGCATGAAGCAGTCAGGAGGCAGACCCGTCTCCAAATCAGGAAAACCTGCAGGCAAAAATCCGCAGGCAGCAAAGCACGGCGCAAAACCTGTAAGCGGCGGCAACCCTTTTTCCAAGGGCTCAAACAGACCTGTATCAAAGGCTCCGCAGAAGGGTGCTCCCGTAAGCGATACTAATACGGGTAAGAGCATCATTCCGCAGATGAAAGATGTTAAAGCCGAAGCCGGAAAGAAAAACGTTCAGAACAAGCCTTTTAACAAGCCCGTAAAGCATGGCGCAAAGCCTTCTTCCAAACCCCAGGCAAAGAGGCCCATGACTGCTGCCGAGAAGGCAAAAGCCAGGGAAATGGCCAGGGCAAGAGAACAGCAAAAGATCCTTGAGCAGGCAAAGCGCAAGGAAGAAGCCAAGATCAGAGAGCAGGAAAAGATCGAGAAGAACGAGTATAAGCGCAAGAACCCTTCACAGAAGAGTGCGGAGAGCCGTGCCATAAGGAACGGCATTCTCGGAGCTGTTGCTGTTGCTTCGGCTCTTTTAGTTCTTGTTTTCGTTGTTCACCACTTATATGACTACATCGCAGAGAAGCCGAATTTCTCATTCGTTACTACCGGTTCGGTTGAGCATACCATCGGCGCGAGAGCTCTTGTCGTAAGAGATGAGGACACGATTGAGTGTGTTAACGGCGGTGAGCTCGTAACACAGATCACAGAGGGTTCCAGAGTCGCAAAGGGACAGGAACTTGCCATAGTCGTTCCTGAGAACTGGAAATCCACCGTACAGGATCTAAGAAATGTACAGTCACAGATATCCGATGTCCAGCAGGAGATCATCATGTCGGGCGGCGTTGCTGAAGCTGACGTCATTTACAGGAACTATAACAAGAATCTTTCCACGATCCTTGATTCCGTTAGATACGATTCAATGAGCGGAAACTTAAGCAGCATGTCTTCTTACAGTTCATCGGTCAACGTTATCCTTGATGAGCGTGAAGACGAGATGAGTAAGATTAATTTCGATGACGAGAGAATATCCGTCTTAAGAAATGACGAGGCAGTATATGAAGCGCAGCTCGAGAAATATGCGTCCGTCGTAACGGCTCACAGACCGGGAGTCGTATCATTCAGACTTGACGGCAAGGAGAACATTCTCGCTTATGATCAGTTCCTCTCAATGCCAATGACGGAGATCAAGGGATATATCAATAATTCCGTCGGTGCCATCGCTTCTGACCTCAATGTTGAAGCAGAGACACCTGTTGTAAGGATCGCCCAGAATGAGAGCCAGTATCTTTCCGTATATCTTTCTTCGGAAGATGCAGGTGTATCTGATTTCGCCGTAGGTACGTATCACGACATCAACATCCGGACGGAAGGTATCTCGATCGATAACTGCCAGGTTGTACGCTGCGAGAGCGATTCTTCGGGAATGCTCATTACTTTCGAGACATCAAGATGCGTAGAAGCACTCCTTGACCTCAGAACTGTTGACATCGAGATCGTTATTACTGAGACAGACGGTATGAGAGTATCCATGCCGAGCCTTGTAAACGGTTACTATGCTCCTAAGGGCAATCCCTGCTTCTGTGTATATCTCGCACCGGGATCTAACGTAGGACCTGACACTTTCGCTGAAGATGCGATCTTCAACGTGACGATAATTCCTAATGCCGTAACAGATGAGGAAGGCAACCCGGTTGAATTGTCTAATACTTCTGTAGCAGGCTGTACGGTTGTTTATACGGAAGCCATGGAAGACGGCGGCTACATAGTCGCATTCTCAACGCCTAACGAATATGCGGCTCTTAAGAGACTCGACAGACTTTATACCGAAGGCTATATGGCATCCTTCGTTGATACGGCGACCGGACTCGGAATGACTACGGACAAGATCATAGTAACCGACTTCGCAGGTATCGCGTCTGTATACACGAATAACCAGGGCTTCGTCGAAGAGATCCGCGTTATCATTCTGGATAATGACAGAGAGTTTGCGATCATCGACCAGGTAGGCAAATCTTCTGTTCCGAATCTTAATACTGTAATTATTACTAACCCTAATACGGTTAAACCCGGAGATAAAATTGACTGATATGGAATACGATTTTACGGAAGATCTTAAGAAAAAGATCTCAGATAATATTCAGGCTGTAAGAGAATCAATTGATGAAGCTGTGGCTGCCTCAGGAAGAGAGAAGGGCAGCGTAACGCTCATCGGTGTAACTAAGGTGTTCCCGGTCGAGTATGCTGAGTCAGCTGCCGTAAGCGGCCTTCTGGATCTCGGTGAGAACCGTGTCCAGGAACTCGTTCCGAAGGTCGAGAGATTTTCTGCTCTGGACCTTGATGTCAACTGGCATCTTATAGGTACATTACAAAAGAATAAAGTAAAGTACATTATAGGAAAGACTCATCTAATCCATTCCGTAAACAGCGTTGAACTTGCCGAGGAGATCTCGAAAAGATCAGCCGGTAACAATGTTACTACGAGGATTTTGTTACAGGCTAACGTATCAGGCGAGGAGAGCAAGCACGGTTTTGCGCCCCATGAATTAAAGCCTGCAATAGACAAGATCCTGGATTTGCCTTCCATAGAGGTTTGCGGCCTTATGACAATGGCTCCTATTGAGACATATGAAGGACAGGCAAGGGAAGTGTTCGCAAAGACAAGAGTGTTATTCGAAGATCTTAAGTCATATACCGGTCTTGAGAGCTGGAAAGTGCTCTCCATGGGCATGAGCCAGGACTATAAAAGCGCTATTTACGAGGGTTCCACGCATATCAGGATCGGTACTGCGATATTCGGAAACCGCGCGGAATATAAGCCTTTGTAACATTGTTCGATCAGAAAACGTTAATTTTTGTTACATTTTGTAATAAAACCCCGCTTTAAGTTACCTTCTTGTGTCATATCGCCCAAAAGTATTGAGGCGAAAATCAAAATTCGTTAATATCCGAAGTATCTTATATGAATGTCCTTGGTCGGGCGAATTTTTAAGGAGGAAAATACAAATGGGCAGTTTTAACGTTAAGAATTTCTTCGGTAGCATGTTCACACCTGTAGAAGATGAGATGGAAGAAAACTATTACGGTGAGGATGAGGGCTACATTGAAGAAGATGCATACGCGCAAGAGCCTATTGCAGAGGAGTCTTACGTTGAGGAACCTCGCACCTTCGTTCAGGAGCCCGCAGTTACAACACCTGTAATGCAGCAGAACGCAACAGTCATTATGCTTACACCTTATGACATCAGAACAAGCCAGATCGTTTGTGATCACATCCGTGAAGGCCACATCGTTATCTGCAACCTCACAAATACAGATAAGAATCAGAGAGTAGTTGACTACATCTCCGGCGGTGTTTATGCATTGGGCGGAAGAGTTGAGCCTACACCCGTTAAGACAACATTTGTCTGCACACCTAAGTCTGTTAACCTCGTAGTTGAGAATCAGGACGCAGAGCAGATGGGTACTAAGGTTTCCGCTCTCTAATCCAAACAGAGAAAAGTAAAATTCAAGATGCTGTTCCAAGTTGATACGAGGGACAGCATTTTTTTGTCTTCTCACGGGGCTTTAGAGAAATGTATTCAGTTGGATAAAATATCTTTGCTAATATATAATACTTGTAAATTGGATTGCAATCTTACTCCCGGAGGATAGATTAATGACAGGCGAGGATCGCGAATATTTATTCGATCAGGCTCAGCAATTATCTGAGATACTTAACGAAGAATGTGTCGAGCTCCTGGGTATGCTCGAGAAGATTGAAGACAGGGTCACTATCTCAAGACGCATCAATAAACTTGAAGATGATGCTGATCATGTTTTCCATGCATTTGCAGACAGATTGCATGAAGTCGAATCTGATATAGAGAAAAGAGATTATATCTTCAAGATGGCAAGACACATTGAAGAATGCGTTGACATGATCGATGAGCTTTCCATGACGATAGTCCGTTATAACACAAGGGCTGTAAACCAGGGAATGAAGGCCAGTATCAATGCCATTGCAGGCTGTGCCAAGAAAGAGATCCATCTTCTTAATCTCATGCGCACATATGAGCCTGAAAAACAGGAATTGTTCGTAAGGTCCATCAATGAATTTGATGCTTTCAAAGTCGATTTCTATAAGATGTATGACATGCTCATTTTCGGCCTCTTCTCACAGCCTCATGACACAGTCGACATTATCAGGTGCAAAGCTATTTACGATGCCTGCAAGGATATATTCAAGGCATTTGAAGTCAGTGCTGACGATTGCTACAAGTATATGAGAGCACGCAACAGCGGTTCTGAATTCTTTACAGAAACAAAATGATCCGGTTTTCTTATCTTTGATCTGAAAAAGTGAAAAGATGACTGTATATATGAAGGAGAATCATTAAATGAATCGAAGGATCAACATTGGTCTGGTTATTGATGATATCGATAATTACTTTACAAACCAGGCTGCCATAGGTGCTGAACAGGCTGCCAAGATATTGGATGCAAATCTGTTTATATTTCCGGGTCATTATGTCGGTAAGACCGACAGCAGATATGCTGATAAGAAATTCGAATATCAGTATAACACTATCTTTGATCTTCCCACTGAAAGAAACGTGGATATCATCTATATCCTTCAGGGTATGATCTGCTCAAGAGCTGACACGGAAACTCAGACAAACTTCTTGAAGAGGATGCCAAATGTTCCTGTCGTCTGCCTGTTCTCTGATTTTGAAGGATATCCTTCAGTTACATTTAACAACCGTTCCGGTCTTACAGATCTTTTAAAGCACCTTATCGAAAAGCATGATGCAAGAGAGATCGGTTTTGTATCAGGTCCTGTTACGAACCCGGATGCACGCGAGAGACTTAATATATACAGGGATGTCATTAAGGAATATGACATTGCCTTTGATGCGCATAAAGTCGTATATGGTGATTTCTCAACTAATTGCGAAGCTGAGGTGGAGGAACTCCTTAAATATAACGAACATCTTGATGCGATCGTTTTTGCCAATGATTCCATGGCGGCAGGAGGCTACGATGCGCTTAGAAAGAAGGGACTCGTACCTGGCAAGGATATCCTGATCGGAGGCTTTGATGACGATGCTTTTGCGATATCACTCGAACCGCCTCTTACGACTGTTGAAGCAAGTTCCGCATCCCTGGCTTACAAGGCTGTCCTTAATGCGAAGCATTACCTTGATGGTACTGCATTAGATGATATGACAGTTGATACGCATCTTGTGCAGCGCAGTTCCTGCGGATGTGACGAATTCGATATAAGTGCTATCTGCAGAAGGCTGAAACTTGATAATGTTTTAGAAGACAGTGATGCTTTCTTTAACGGGCTCGAAGAGTATCTGTTCAGTGATTTCGTTGATAATGAACCGATATCACAGTGTCTCCGTAAACTTGTCGATGCCTATGTCGAATTTTTAAAAGCTGAAGACAAGATGGCGAAGATACCTGCCATGAACGATTGCTTCTATGATCTTTTAAGAACAGATCTGTTCCTCTTGTCATCACGTGAGAAATGCTTTAATTCCGTTCAGGCAATGCAGAGCAAAGCACTGGATTTATTTAATAGCGATCACGACCGTGTAATCGTAAATGATGTTTTCTCAAAATACTTTAGAAGGATGACATTCTCGAGCACTCTTCCCGCAGATGTTGCCAGAAGAAGGAACGAGAGGATGCAGGGTGTTATCAACCGTCAGGTTGGTGAAGTCTTCCTGATCGAGAACGAAAGAGAGATTCCTTATGAACAGCTTTTGGGAAGCCTTAAAGGAATCGGATTTAAGAAATCATTGCTGTATCTGTTCCAGGGTAATATCAAGAATTACGGAACAGCAGATTGGATGCCGCCTGCATCGATCCTGCTTAAAGCTGTTCTTGATGATGAAGGCCTCAGAGCTTTGCCTGAAGCTAAGCAGCTCCTCCGCATGGAGAGCATTTTCCAAAATGAATTCATTAAAGGAGACGGGCGCCGCACTATGATCGTTGCACCTTTGTTCGTAGGCGCGGATATATACGGTCTTCTTGTGAACGAACTTGATATGACGTGCTCATACAGCGTGTCATCTGCTGCATTTCAGCTCTCAGTCACTCTCAGATCTTTGTTCATGATAGAAGAACAGAACAAGGTCAAGCAGTCTTTGCAGATGTCACTTGAGAGATTTATAAGAGACAATACAAAACTTGAAGAGATCGCCCAGAAAGATGAGCTCACGGGCCTTTATAACAGAAGAGGATTTATCACAAACGCTGAGCGTGAATTGGAAGAACCTTCCAATCAGGGAAAGGTTGCGATCATCTGTTATGCCGATATGGATAATCTTAAAACGATCAATGACAAGTATGGCCACGATGACGGAGACTTTGCACTTAAGACTATCGCCCATGTCCTTCAGGAATCATTCAGAGACATGGATATCATAGGACGTATCGGAGGCGATGAATTCATCTCTCTGGCAGTTACAGGTTCTGACTGTGATGTCGATTCAATGAAAGAGAGAATCGAGAAGGTAACAAAGAGACACAATCAGATCGCCGGAAAGCCTTATCCCATTGAGATGAGTACAGGTATTTATAAGTTCAAGATCGCCGGTAAAGTTGATATCTACGATGCGATGAACAATGCTGACAGACTGCTTTATGATGAGAAGATAAGGAAGAAGAAAGGCAGACAGTTTAACCAGTAATCAGAACAGGGCTTGCTCATAATGAGAAAGCCCTGTTTAATTTGCATTTGCTTTTTTCTGAGCATAGACCTTGAGTATAGCGCGGTAGATAAAATATGATGCAAAACTTGTTGCGATTCCCAGGAGTATTCCTCCGAGAACATCGGTCGGATAGTGAACGCCTACATAAAGTCTTGAGAACGCCAGTGCTATTGCATATATGATCGCTATGACCGCAACGATCTTATATGCAGTGCTCATCTTTGATCTTGTGATCTTACCTGATCTTTCAGCTACGGGAAGTCCTAATATTGCTATTACAAGTATAGCTCCCATTACTGCAAATGCCGCGCCGCTGTGTCCGGAAGGGAAGGAGTAATCCTTCTGCTTTTCTATGAGGTTTACAAGTCCGTCAATGGCTTCGTAAGGTCTTGTTCTTGCAACGGCATTCTTTATGAAAACATTGGTCAGAAGAGCTTCTATCGCAATGCTGATTCCTGCAATAAGTCCGATCCTTCTGGTCTTCGGGATGATGAGCAGAAGAACTGCCAGCGCGATCAGAAATATACCGTAATCACCTGTATGAGTCAGAGCAGTCATGAACGGATTCATAAAATCCGTTCTTATGTGTTCCTGAATATAAAGAAGAAACGACGCTTCCCAATCCATATTTATCCCCTATTCAAATTTCTCTATTACGGATTTTATAACTAAACCTGAAAAGAATTTAGTTATAAATTAGTGAATTCTCAGTCTTCAGGCGGCATCGGAAGTGTGGCACCGCCAAAAGGCATGCAGATGACAGAGCAGTCTTCTCCATATCTTGCGTATGCTTCATCGAATGCTTCCTGTGCAGAATGCGTGGGCTCAAGGAAGATGCTTCTTACGAAGTCGTCATCCATCTCGGAGATGAGAACGATCTTCGCATGCTTTAATACCATTGCGATGGCTGCAGCTTTATGTCCGCCCAGCTGGAAATCCCTGCCGACTCTCTCGATGAGTTCGTCCGGTGTATTTGCAGTAGTGAGCCATTCCTCGAACTTGGCACTTCCCAAACCTTCGTTGCAAGCGCCGATAACGATTATCGTACCGCCATCAGCTACTGCATACTTGGAGTTGTCCAAAGCTTTCTGTGTCTGATAAAGGTTAGCATCCTTGGGCGCGCCTCCCTGAGAGACCAGAACGATATCGGCTCTTCTCTTGAGCGGCTTTCTGTACATCTTATCGAGATAGCTGCATCCTGCTCTGTGAGCCTTTGTAACGTCGCCTGCAACGCAGTAAACGATGTGCTTATGCTCATCAAGAATAGGATTAACGATGAACGAGAGATGGCAGAATGTTTCCGACTCTTCGATGTCTGCTCTGATCGGGTTGCCGTTGAGGTTGCCTGCGCATGCTTTTTCATCGATCATCATGCGGTGGTTAGCCTGGATTGCGGAAGGCGTTGATACGCCGGGCATGAGGGCCTTGGCGCCGCCGGAGTAACCAGCAAAATAGTGGAACTCGATGTTACCTACGCCGATCCTGAAATCAGCTTCTGCAACGCTTCTTGTGATATCAACGGGAGTTCCTCTTGAAGTATCTCCCATATGGATGCAGTCGGAAGGATCTGAATCAATGCATCTTACTTCGCTGTATACACGCTCGCCGACAAGCTTTTTCTTTTCTTCTTCGGTGTGGGGTCTGTGTGAGCCCAATGCGAAAACGACATAGATATCTTCTTTTTTGCATCCGGCCAGATAGAGCTCATCAAGTATGGAGGGGATTACGTCAAAACTCGGTATCGGTCTTGAGATGTCACTTGTGATGATGCAGATCTTCTGACCCGGTTTTACAAGGTCTTTGAGACGGGGAGATCCGATAGGGTTTTCGAGCGCATAAACAACGGCATCAGGGCCGCGTCTTTCATGCTCGATCTCATTTGCTACAAGGATCTGATCGAGATTCTTATCGGGGATATCTACTGTCTGTACGCCTTTGCCGTAGCCGAATTCTACCTTCATATGCCGCTCCATAATAAATATAAGATTTTTCTATTTTACCTTGATAACCGCTATTCACAAGGAGATATATGCCTAAAAGCCGAAAATCGTTAATTTTACTGATTTTCGGTGAACTTTTGAGCTCTTCCATATGCTAAGTATCTTTATGTAGTATAATTGCACGGAAAATTTTTGAGGGGAAAACAAATGAAGACAAGAAGTATCAAGTTCATTGCAGTGTTTGCGCTGGTGTTTGCCGGCCTGTTTGTTTTATCAGGCTGCGGCAATAAGGGAATCGAAGGAACATGGGTCCTCGTTGAAGAATATGAGAGTGACGGAACGAAGGTTTCCTCTTCTGAACTTAAGGATCTGGGAGTATCCGAGCAGTATGTGGTGAACGGAACTACAGCTGAATATACATGCGAAGCACCGTTAATGAAAAAGCCGGTAACGATGACTTTTACCGTGGAGCAGACAGGTGACAATACATATGATTTCAAGATGTTGGGAGATTTTGTTTTTGTATCGCCGGAGGTCCACGGCAATAAAATGACTTATACAGTCGGCGAAGGCGAAGACAGTATGAAGATGGTCTTCAAGAGAAAGTAAAGATAACTATCCCGCTTGTGCAGATTGTCCCTTTTGATATGGAAAAAAGGGCGTTTTGCCCCAGCTTTAACAATTTTATTTGATGTTCCCTGTGCTATGATTTTATTAGTTAAGCGTTGACCTGGACGTGCAATATTACTTCAGGTCAGCGCTTATCTTACTTTAGCGGAGGTGGAATATATGCTGAGTAACTTTGAGGAAGCGAGGATCTACATCGACGAGAATGACATCAAGATGATCGATTTCAGGATGATAGATCTCAACGGAAGATGGCATCATCTGACGATCCCGGCAGAAAGATTCACTGAATCTATCATGACAGAAGGCATAGGTTTTGACGGCAGTAATTATGGTTTTGCGCCCGTCGAGAAGAGTGACATGGTATTTATTCCTGATCTCTCAAGTGCCGCTATCGACGATTTCTGCGAGATCAAGACTCTCTCCATGATCGGCGACGTACGCATCATCGGAAAAGACGGGAACATTCCTTTTAACCAGGAACCCAGAAACGTCAGTAAGCGTGCAGAAGAATACATGAAGGAAACGGGCGTTGCTGACCAGTTCCTTTTGGGACCTGAATTCGAGTTCTATGTTTTCGATGAGGTCACATTCGCCAACAAACCAAACAGTTCCGGCTTTACCATTGACGGTGATGAAGCGTTCTGGAACTCAGGCGAGATCGGAAGTTTAGGTTTCCAGACTCCTCATCAGGGTGGATACCATATCGCTCCTCCTCAGGATGTCGCTTATGACTTCAGAAGCCGCGTTGCTATGCTCATGGAGAACCAGGGCATCAAGGTCAAGTATCACCATCACGAAGTAGGTTCCGCGCAGATGGAGATCGAAGTTGAATTCGGTACCATGACCGAGATGGCAGATAAGACGATGCTTACCAAGTACATCGTCAAGAATGAGGCTGTAGCAGAAGGAAAGACAGCTACGTTCATGCCGAAGCCAGTTTATGGTGAAGCTGGTTCAGGCATGCATGTCCACATGCTTATGTTCAAGGACGGAAAGCCTGTTTTCTACGATGAGAACGGATACTCGGGCCTGTCACAGACTGCTCTTTATTTCATTGGCGGAGTCTTAAAGCACGTTTCTGCGATCTGTGCATTCTCAAATCCTTCGACCAACTCTTACAAGAGACTTCTTCCGGGCTTTGAAGCGCCTGTCACGATCGGTTATGCTACCGCTAACAGAAGCGCTGTAATCCGTATTCCCGCATACGCCAAGACACCTGACAAGAAGAGATTTGAATTAAGGAATCCGGATGCCACATGCAATCCTTACTATTGCTATGCTGCAATCCTCATGGCAGGTCTCGACGGTATTAAGAATAAGATCGATCCCGAAGCTGAAGGCTATGGCCCTTATGACTTTAACCTTTTCAATCTTTCCGAAGAAGACAAGAAAAAGATCAAGGGTCTTCCCAAGTCTTTGGGTTCTGCTCTTAAAGCACTCGAGAAAGATCACGACTTCCTTACAGCAGGCGGCGTTTTCCCGATCGAACTTATAAATCTCTGGATCGCAAACAGAAGAAAGGACTTGGGCCGTCACATCTCAATGCCTACACCTATGGAATATGAGATGTATTACGATCTCTAAACTGATCACAACAAAAACACACTCGGGACCCGGATCAAACCGGGTCCTTTTTATGTTCTGCAACAGTAAACCCTGTATTTGTTGCTTAACCGACAAAAAGGCCGGACATTACTGATTGTCAGGCTTTCCGCGGACCGTGATAATGAAGCCATAACATAAAAACACCAAACAAGGAGGTTTCAACATGAAAAACAAAAATATGAAAGATCTCGATATGAAAGATCTCGAAATCGTAAGCGGCGGAGTTATCGGTGAGGTCGTAAATGACAGTGAATTTCTTCATAAGAATGGACTTATGGACGGAGATTTTAACAGCTTTGAGGCTACGTTCAACTGGAATGACTGTTCTGATAAAGTGAGCAAAGCATGGGAAACGATTGGCATTACCTGCGTCACTCATCCTGTCAGCGACAATGAATATTTTTACAATGGCCATCCCATTACATATGATGATGCAAGAGAGATTGCCAAACAGAAATTGATCAAAGGACCAAAGATCGCTATCCCTCTTCCGTGACAGCAGTAACTTCAATTCAACGGCAGATCAGACGCTTGAGTGATCTGCCGTTGTTTGTTTTAGGGCACTTCGGAAACAAATGATATAATCACTTTTATAAACATACTATGATCTGAACCTGAAAGAGTGACTATGTTTGATCCGAAGACAAACCGTTTTCCGTATACAGAGATAACAGACAAACATTACCTGAAGCTCCGTAAGGACCGCGGGTATGTCTTCGATTCCTCGTATCCTTATATCGATAAGTCAGGCTGGTTCAGATTCAAGCAGAAGATGGTCCGCATCCTTCTAAATGTGTTTGTTTTTCCGGTTGCGACGGTACGACTTGGCCTTAAGATCGAGGGTCGCGAAAACATCAAGAAATACAAAGACGTTCTTGATGACGGCGTTATCTCGGTCTGCAACCATGTTCACATGTGGGATTATCTTGCCGTAATGAAAGCCATACGACCTTATAGATCCAATCTTCTTGCATGGGACAAAAACATCAACGGTGAGAACGGTACGCTGATACGTCTTGTCGGAGGTATTCCTATCCCTGAAAAAAGCGTTGCCGGCCAGAAGGCATTTTTAAAGACAATTGGCATTCTTCTTAATGAAGATCACGGCTGGCTTCACATCTATGCTGAAGGTTCGATGTGGGAATACTATCAGCCCATCCGACCTTTTAAGCGCGGCGCGTCAATGATCGCCGTAAGCAACAACAAGCCTGTTATTCCTTTGGGCTTCTCTTACCGTGAACCAAACTGGATTCGTAAAAACATATTCCGTCAGATCGCGGTTTTCACACTTCATGTAGGTGAGCCGGTATATCCCAATATGGATCTCAAGTCTAAAGAACGCGAGAAAGACCTTACGGTAAGAGCAAACAGTGCAGTATGTTCACTCGTTGGTATCGATCCTGACAAGAACATCTATGAGCCCGTTTTCAATGATTCTAAAAGGATCGATTATTACACGGACACATATGGAGTCGGATATAATGGTTCCAGGTAAGTAACTTACAAAAAAATTAAATCCGGTGCAACAATTCTTTTTCCTTATCTGTATATAGATTAAAAGGTACCGGATTTCCGGGAAATGCCTTAGAAGAAACGATTAATACAGATCAAAGGGGACTAAAAGATGAAGATTGATCCTAAGCACGATTATAAAAAGCCTTTATATGCTATCGGCGTTGCAACTCTTATCGGTGCAACAGCTTTATTCGGTACGGCCTGCGGCCCGAAAGATTCAACCGGAAGAACAAAGAGCAACATAGACTCAAAGCCTTCAGCGTCAGAGGTTGAGCTTGGTGGTGATGTGGCAGTTGTTGAGACAGATCCTACAGATGTTGAGCTTGCAGGCGATGAAACAATATGTGAGACCGAGCCTACGCTTGGAGGTGTCGCTACAGTAGTTGAACCCAACAATTCTAAAATAGAGCACTGATCACTTCTGTAATTTTTAAGGAGGGGAAAACATTATGAAGATAGATCCTAAGCATGATTATAAGAAGCCTTTATATGCAGCCGGCATTGCAACTCTTATCGGAGCAACTGCTTTGTTCGGTACTGCATGCGGACCTCAGATTGCAGGCGGTATGGATATTGTCGAGACCGAAGTACAGCTTGAAGGTGAAGCACAGACAGTTGAGACTGAAGAGGTTGTACTTATGGGTGAGATGACGATCGATCCCAACGCGCTTGGAGGAAAAGACGAGGCTGTGTGCTCTGTAGAGACAGAGTCAGACGAGGATGTCGAAGCAGAAGAAGATACTGATACGGAAGAAACTGAAGCAGAGGAATGATCTGATATGAATTTTACGGTCCATCTTACAGAGAACTGCAACATGGCATGCAGTTACTGCCTTAGAGAAAAGACTCCCAGGGATATGTCTTTGGAGACATTATATAAGACTATAGACCTCGCTTATTCCAAAGGAAACAAAGCGGGCTTTTGCTTTTTCGGAGGCGAGCCTCTGTTAAAGAAAGACCTTATCTATGAGGCTCTCGATTATTGCGAAAAGAAGACTTCTGAGACAGGCATTCCTTTCGCCTGCAAGATGACCACGAACGGAACTCTCATTGATGAGGAATTCTTAAAAAGAGCCAAGGCAGTCAACATGAAGATCGGTCTTTCTTTTGACGGCAAAGGCCAGGACATTTCAAGACGTTTTCCTGACGGAAGTTCAACTGCAGAAATTCTTGAGAAGAAGGCAAAACTCATCCTGTCCTATCTTCCGAACACTATGGCCATGCTGACGCTCGACCCCAAGGCATGCGGCGTTTTATGCGACTCCGTAAAGTATCTTCTTTCGTTGGGCTTCAGGGATGTGTCGACTGTCATGGCATACGGTAAGAATGTCTCATGGACTGACGAAGATCTTGAAGTATATAAAGTAGAGATCAATAAGGTTGCTGATTTCTTAAGAGATGAATTCAAGGCAGGAAGAAAGCATTATGTCACTCCGCTTGTCAACAAGATAAGAGAGTGTGTTAACGGTAAGAATCCTGCAGAGCACTGCCATCTTGGCGTAAGACAGCTTTCTGTAACTCCTGACGGCAACATCTATCCGTGCACGTCTTTTATAAACGACGAAGAGTATTACATGGGTAATGTTTTCGAGGGACTCGATAAAGACCGCATGGCTAAGATCGCAGCTAAGAGCAATACTCCTGAGACATGCAAGGAATGTGACCTTAAGAGCAGATGCACGAATTCCTGCGGATGTGCTAACCGCATGAATACCGGCAGCGCGGATAAAGTATCTCCTTTGCAGTGCACGTATGAACGCACGATAATTGAAGTTGCCGACAGACTCGGCAACGAGCTCTACGAGTATAATGCCAAGGAATTCGCTGATTTCTTTGCAGTAAAAGCTTAATTCTTATAAAAATCCGTAAGCAGAAGAGCCGTTAGTTCTTTATCCGTAAGGACCTCATAGTCTGGAAGTCTTTCCGGCTTAGGAAGATTTCTTCTGTTGATCCATATGGAATGCCAGCCTGAATCCAATGCGCCCGTGATGTCCTTGTCGTAATTGTCACCGATCATCCAAAGTTCTCCGGGCTTAAGATCAAGATTGTCTTCTATTATCCTGCATAATCTTACGTCAGGCTTCGAAAAGCCCGTGTCGCCGGTAACGAGAATATTTGCGCGGTCGAACCATTTATCAAGGCCGAGCATGTCTACTTTGTGCCACTGGTGCTTTGATTCGCCTGCTGTAAGTATCGCAAGCTTGAATTCAGGATCTGAAGCAAATCTGTCCAATGCCTTCTTCATGTCATCACTTAAGAACATGTGGCTCTGAAGCTCAAGATATGCATCAGCCGAGAGGCACCCGTCTTCGGGCTTAAAGGGGAGACCAAGTATTCTGAATGTCTCATTGTATCGCCAGCCGTTTATGTCCCTGGTTGAGATTTTTCCTGATTCGAGCTCTGCCATGTTGATGTCGCTCTTCTCGTAGAAAATGCTTATGAATTCACGCCAGTCTCTGACTTTAACCCCAAGAACGCTCTCTGCCGCCTGAACGAGCATATCCTGTCTGCAGTAGAGCGTGTCGTCTATGTCGAAAACGATTCCCCTCATCAAGACCTCCGGTTTAAGGTTAGGTTAAGATTCTTCATATTATAATGAATCACGTGGGATTTTTGGAATAAGGTCAGAAATGTCAGGGCGGTAAATGTCCGTGAAATGCCCAGAATTAAGGCTTTTCGCAGTACCTCAGATTTCACTCAAATATTCATTTGACTATTTTTGACTTTAAGAGTATATTGTTGTTGGCACTCGAAGGGATAGAGTGCTAATCGGAGAAGGGAGAAACTTGAAATGCTTTTAGACAACCGTAAAAAAGAAGTCCTGCATGCGATCGTAGATGACTACGTATCTACTAACGAGCCTGTCGGTTCGAAGTCATTGATCGAGCGTCACAATTTCCAGGTCAGCTCCGCTACTCTCCGTAACGACATGGCAGAATTAGAGCACCTCGGACTTATCGAGAAGCCCCACACATCTGCCGGCCGTATTCCTTCAGATAAGGGTTACCGCGAATACGTCAATTCACTCATGACGATCGAGGAGCTGTCTCCCAAGGAACAACTCGAGATCGAGAAGAGGATCGATTCAAGCGTAGATGAGGTAACAGATCTCATAAAGAATGCTACACATACGCTCTCGGAGACAACGGGATTTGTATCTCTTGCTATGAGCCCGAGACTTAAGAAGAGCTTTTTGAAGCAGCTCAAGATCTTAATGATCGAACCCGGCAAAGCTCTTGTGGTTATGGTGCTTTCGGCAGGCGTTGTTAAGGATAAGGTTGTAAGGATCCCTAATTTCTTAAGTGACGAGCAGATCATGAAGATCTCAGGCGCCATCGAGAAGAACCTTACAGGCAAGCCGTTAGATGAGATCACTCTCGTTACAGTAGAGACAGCAGGCAAGGGAACTGAAGTGCCCGAACCGCTCCTCAAACAGGTTTTGTACGAAGCATATGCTGCCATCAAGCAGGCTGACGAGCTCAATATCTATCTTGACGGTGAGCACAGAATCTTGGAACTCCCTGACTTCAGTTCTCTGGGACGTGCAAGAGATCTTCTTGGAACACTTTCCGATTCAGGCATGGTCGCCGGATACGTAAACGAGATGGAGAATTCCAGAGAGCATAGTGCTGATGATTCTTTCATGATCAGGATCGGGCAGGAGATAACACTTGAAGGTCTTGATGACTGCAGCTTCATTACGGCTACATACAATCTTACTGATTCAGTCTCCGGCAACATCGGAGTCATTGGACCTAAGAGAATGCTTTATTCGAAGGTAATATCCCAGATAGATTTTGTTAAGAAAAAGCTTAACAAAGAGATACAGAGATTTACCTGATACATAACATAGATAACAAAAGGGAAAGGAAGATAAAAATGGCAGATGAAGAGTTATTTTTCGGGGCTGATGATGAGCCTGTAAAGGACGAAGCAGAGGGCAACGCAGTAGAAGACGCTGCAGCTTCCGACAAGGCTTCGGCAGAAGGCTCCGAGAAAGAGAATGCAAAGGCAGAGGAAGCTCCTTCTGAAGAAAAAAATGAGGTAAAGGAAGAGTCGAAAGCCGACGATCAGTCAAGCGAACTTGAAGCAAGATACATGAGCCTTTACGCAGAATACGACAACTACAGAAGACGTACACAGAAGGAAAAGGACAACCTCTACGCAGACGCTGTCGCAAGCGTAACAAAAGATTTCTTAACACTTATCGATAATCTTGACAGAGCAACAGAAGGTGCAAAGAAAGCAGACGAGACATCACTTGATAAAGTCATCCAGGGAATGGAACTCGTCGGAAGACAGGCACAGGATACTCTTTCTAAGATCGGTGTTGAAGAAATACCCGCAGAACGCGGAACAAAATTCGATCCAAATCTTCACGATGCGATGATGCACATCGACGATGAAGAGCTGGGAGAGCAGGAGATAGCGATGGTTTTCGCTAAGGGATATAAGTACAAGGACAGAGTCATCAGACATGCTCAGGTCCAGGTAGCCAACTAAGTAAAATAATTGAAGATAAAGGAGAATGACAATGGATTTAATCAGATCAAGCTTGGTTCCTACAGTAATCGAGACTACAGGCCGTGGCGAGCGCGCCTATGACATTTATTCAAGACTTCTTAAGGAAAGAATCGTTATCCTTTCAGAAGAAGTTAACTCAGTAACAGCAAGCCTTATTACGGCACAGCTCCTCTTCCTCGAGGCAGAGGATCCCGATAAGGATATTCAGTTCTACATCAACAGCCCCGGAGGATCAGTATCTGACGGTCTCATGATCTACGACACAATGCGTCTGATCAAGCCTGACATCCAGACGATCTGCATGGGTATGGCAGCTTCAATGGGTTCAGTACTTCTCTCAGCAGGTACAAAGGGTAAGAGATGTATCCTTCCTAACGCAGAAGTCATGATCCACCAGCCTTTGGGCGGCGCTCAGGGCCAGGCAACAGAGATCCTTATCGCTGCTGACCACATCAAGGATACAAGAGTAAGACTCAACCAGATCCTCGCAGACAACTGCGGTAAGGACCTTGAGACCTTGATGAAGGATACAGACAGAGACCACTGGATGACAGCTCAGGAAGCACTTGATTACGGCATCGTAGACAAGATCCTTGACAGCAAGAAAGCATAAAAGAGATAGATAATTTGAAAGTCCGTAAAGGACTTTAGGAGGAAAATAAAATGGCAAAAGTAATTGGTATTGACCTTGGTACAACAAACTCATGTGTTGCAGTTATGGAAGGTTCTGAAACAGTAGTTATCCCTAATCCCGAGGGTAACAGAACAACACCTTCAGTTGTAGGTTTTACAAAGACAGGCGAGAGACTCATCGGACAGGTAGCTAAGAGACAGGCAGTTACAAACCCTGACCGTACCATCCAGTCCATCAAGAGAGAGATGGGTTCTGACTATAAGGTAACTATCGACGATAAGAACTACACACCTCAGGAGATCTCCGCAATGATCCTCTCAAAGCTCAAGAGCGATGCTGAGGCTTATCTCGGAACACCTGTAACACAGGCAGTTATCACGGTTCCTGCTTACTTCACAGACTCACAGCGTCAGGCTACAAAGGACGCAGGACGTATCGCAGGTCTTGAAGTTTTGAGAATCATCAACGAGCCTACGGCAGCTTCCCTTGCTTATGGTCTCGATAAGGAATCAGATCAGAAGATCCTCGTTTTCGACTTGGGCGGCGGTACATTCGATGTATCCGTGCTTGATATCGCTGACGGCGTTTTCGAAGTTCTTGCAACAGCAGGTAACAACAGACTCGGCGGTGACGACTTCGATAACAAGATCGTTGACTACCTCGTTGAATCGTTCAAGACATCTGATGGTGTTGACCTCAGATCCGACCGTATGGCTATGCAGAGATTGAGAGAAGCAGCTGAGAAGGCTAAGATCGAGCTCTCCGGCGTTACTTCATCCAACATCAATCTCCCTTACATCACGGCTGACGCTACAGGTCCTAAGCACATGGACATTACTCTCACAAGAGCTAAGTTCGATGAGCTCACAGCAGACCTCGTTCAGAAGACAATGGATCCTGTTAAGCGTGCAATGAGCGATGCTTCCATCACACCTTCTGACATCGATAAGATCCTCCTCGTAGGTGGTTCAACAAGAATCCCTGCAGTTCAGGATGCAGTTAAGAACTACTTCGGCAAAGAGCCTTTCAAGGGCATCAACCCTGACGAGTGCGTTGCTATCGGTGCAGCTATCCAGGCAGCAGTTCTCACAGGCGACGTTAAGGGACTCCTTCTCCTCGACGTTACACCTCTTTCACTCGGTATTGAGACAATGGGCGGTGTATGCACAAAGATGATCGAGCGTAATACAACGATCCCTACAAAGAAGAGCCAGGTATTCTCCACAGCAGCTGACGGCCAGACACAGGTTGAGGTTCACGTACTCCAGGGCGAGCGTGAGATGGCAGCTTACAACAAGACACTCGGTAACTTCATCCTTGACGGTATCGCACCCGCACCCCGTGGTGTTCCGCAGATCGAGGTTACATTCGATATCGATGCTAACGGTATCGTAAACGTAAGCGCTAAGGATAAGGGTACTGGCCGTGAGCAGAAGATCACCATCCAGTCTTCTTCCAACATGAGTGAGGAAGATATCCAGAAGGCTGTTAAGGAAGCTGAGATGCACGCAGCTGAGGATAAGGCAAACAAGGAGAAGGTCGAAGTCAAGAACCAGGCAGAGACAGCTTGCTACCAGGCAGAGAAGACAATGAAGGATGCAGGTGACAAGATTTCTGACAGCGACAAGGCTCCTGTTAACGATTGCATCTCAAAGCTTAAGGATGCCATCTCCAAGGATGACACAGAAGCTATGAAGCAGGGTACTGAAGATCTCCAGCAGGCTCTCATGAAGCTCGGCGAGAAGATTTATCAGGCAGCAGGCGGAGATGCAGCAGCTGCAGGCGCAGGTGCCCAGGGTCAGCCTTCAGCTGAAGATTTCGCAGGTTATGGTTCTGAGTCCGCTGGTCCTGACAATTCAGGCGACGGCGACGGATTCAAGAGCGCAGGCGGCGACTTCTAATTGAATTAAAATCTGATACAATAGTCCGGCATGTCTGATTTCAGATGTGCCGGACACATGTATGTTAACTAATCGATGCCTCTTTCAGAGGCGCGAAAACAGAACGGAGGGGTTCCTCTTTGGCTAGAGATTACTATGAGGTTTTGGGAGTTACCAAAGGTGCTTCCGATGACGAGATAAAGAAGGCTTTCAGACAGCAGGCCAAGAAATATCACCCGGACTTGCATCCCGGTGACAAGGAGGCCGAGGCTAAGTTCAAGGAAGTCAATGAAGCCTATTCAATTCTGTCTGACCCCGATAAGAAAGCTAAATACGACAGATTCGGTCATGCCGGTGTCGATCCGAACGGATTCGGCGGTGGTGGCGGCTATGGCGGTGGCTATGGCGGCGGCGCATACGACGTTGACCTTGGAGATATCTTCAATTCATTCTTCGGAGGTGGATTCGGAGGTTCTTCAAGGAGAAGAACAGGTCCGCAGAAAGGTGCTGATCTTAAGTATCACATGGCGCTTGAATTCATGGAGGCAGCTTTCGGCTGCACCAAGTCTTTCCAGCTGACAAAAGAAGATATCTGTAAGTCATGCAACGGTTCAGGTGCACAGCCCGGAACAACACCTGAGACATGTCCCACATGCAGAGGTGCCGGAAGAGTACAGCAGCAGACACAGACGCTCTTTGGTATGACCATGGTCACAAAGTCCTGCCCCACATGTAACGGCAGAGGTACAGTGATCAAGACACCCTGCTCACAGTGCAGAGGTAAGGGAAGACTCAAGACGATCAAGAATCTTTCTGTTACGATCCCCGCAGGTGTCGACACAGGCGATCTCCTTCCTGTAAGAGGAGAAGGTGAGCCCGGTACAAACGGCGGCCCTTACGGCGATCTTTACATTGAATTCAAGGTTAAGCCGCATGATGTTTTCGAGCGCAAAGGCAATACAACATACTGCAATGTGCCGATAACATTTGCCCAGGCAGCTTTGGGCGGTGAGATCGAAGTCCCGACTATTTACGGTAAGGAGAAGTACAGCCTCAAGGAAGGCACTCAGCCCGGCGATACGATCACGCTCAGGAACAAGGGTATTCCTAACAAGAATAACCCGAATCCGAACATGAGAGGCGACCACGTGGTCAAGTTCGTGCTCGAAGTTCCTACAGGTCTTAACCGTGAGCAGAAGCAGCTTCTTAATCAGTTCAACAATACGCTTACTGACCGCAACTATGCGAAGAGAAGCCAGTTCTTCCAGAAGCTTAAGAACATTTTTAAGTAATACAAAACGCTGATTTTACGCGGGAATTCTCATGCGGGTTCCCGCGTTTTTATTGAAGAGGTCATGACTATGAGATGGGCAGAAATAACGATAAAGACAACTGAAGAAGCTTCCGAAGCTATCTGCGAGATGCTCGCGCAGGTTGGTGCCGACGGCATTGCTTCACAGGACCCTCAGGAGTTCAGAAATACGATAGACAACGACCCTCTAAGCTACTGTGATGACGGCACTATCGAGAGCTATGGTGTTGACGTTGTCATCAAGGCTTATTTTGCCGAGACAGACGATGGTGTCATCCGCATGGGTGCAAAGAGCGAAGAATTCGCAAATCCCGATGGCGTAGGCATGATCTACGGTTCCATTACGGACAAGGAACTTCCGACTTCTGAAGCCATGGACTTCATCAAGCAGCGTATCGCAGAGATAGGCGAGTTCCTTGACGTAGGCAAGGGCTTTGAAGGCTTCCGCTATGTTGACGACGAAGACTGGGCAAACAACTGGAAGAAATACTACGAAGAGTTCAGACTCTCAGACCGTATCGTTATCTGTCCTTCATGGATAGAAGAAGGCGATGCCGAGCTCGAAAAGGATGCCATAAAGGTTATCCTTGATCCCGGTTCTGCTTTCGGTACAGGTACCCATGAGACTACTTCCATGTGTGCAGAGATCTTAGACCGCGTGATCAAGCCTGACACCACTGTTCTTGACCTCGGTACCGGTTCGGGTATCCTTGCGATAATTGCAAGCAAGCTCGGTGCAAAGAGCGTTGATGCCGTGGATATCGATTCTCTGGCCGTAAAGGTCGCTGAAGAGAACTGCGCGATCAATGAGTGCTCCAATGTCGAATGTTACACAGGCGAGCTTAAGAGCGTTAAGAATGCGCCTTATGACCTTATCGTAGCTAACATAATAGCTGACGTTATCGCAGAGATCGCAGCTGATATTCCCGCAGATCTTGCAGATGACGGAATCTTCGTATGCTCCGGCATCATCAATAACAAGAAAGAGCGCGTGATCGAGGCTTTGAAGGCTGCCGGAATGGAGATCATTGCCGAGCAGTCCAAGAACGACTGGATGGCGTATATAGCTAAGAAGAGGAAGATTTGATCTTTCTCGGAATAATCAGTTTTATAATGCTAGAGGGACTGTCTCAGAATGGATGAGATGGTCCCTGTTTAGTTGGTATTGATCAAGGCGGGATCAGAGGTTTGCCAACTGGTTTTCGAAAAGCCGCAGCAGTAAGGTTTTATCGTATTTAGAGAATCACAGTAAAAGTCACAGTATGTGCAATTGTTGACCGTTTTTTACGGCAACAGTTGCACAAAAAGGCTGATTTATGCAATTGTTGGCTTATTTTTGAGCAAACAATTGCATCTCAAATCACTTGCCCAAAGGCTGTTCGTGTTGCAGATTGTCCGAACGATGCTTTCAGGTTGTTTATTGCCCTTTTTAATATTATAATAGCGCGTGTTATTTATTAGACTAGGAGAACTATGATGAGATACGCGGCACAGAAGGGTACGAGGGACATTCTTCCTTCAGAGATCTACAATTGGCAGCTTGCAGAGAGAACTTTTGCTAATGTATGCCATTCCTTCGGCTATGAAGAGATCAGGATCCCGACATTCGAGCAGACAGATCTGTTCCAGAGAGGTGTCGGTGATACCACCGATGTTGTTACCAAAGAAATGTATACCTTTGAGGACAAGGGCGGAAGAAGCATTACGCTCAGACCTGAAGGTACAGCAGGTGTGGTAAGAAGCTTTATCGAGAACGGCATGACAAGCCTGCCTTCACCGGTAAGACTTTTCTACAACATCACGGCATTCCGTTATGAGAAGATGCAGAAGGGCAGAATGCGTGAGTTCCACCAGTTCGGCCTCGAGTCATTCGGTTCGGCAGGTCCTGATATCGATGCGGAGATCATTTCCGTTGTCGATGTTTTCTTCAAGAAGATGGGACTTAAGAACATCGCGCTCCACATCAATTCGATCGGCTGCCCCACATGCCGCAAAGAATACAACACACTTTTGAAGGATTATTTCAGACCTCACGTCGGAACAATGTGTGAGGACTGCCAGGCAAGATTCGAGAAGAACCCTTTGAGAATGATCGACTGCAAGGTCGACGGCGGCAAGGACATCGTCAAGAATGCGCCGAGACTCATCGATCACCTTTGCGATGACTGCAAGGCACACTTCGAAGCTCTCAAGACAAGACTTGAGGCGATTGGCATTTCTTACACTATCGACCCGAATATCGTAAGAGGTTTGGATTACTATACAAGAACGGTTTTCGAGTTCGTATCTGAGAACGTCGGTACACAGGGAACTATCTGCGGCGGCGGAAGATATGACGGTCTCGTAGAAGACTGCGGCGGTACATCCACACCCGGTATCGGCTTCGCCATGGGCGTTGAAAGACTCCTCCTCGAAGCTGAGGCTCAGGGCGTATTGAAGGAAGCACCTTCTTACACGAGGATCTATATCGCTTCCATGTCTGACGCAGCGAAAATCGAAGCACTGAAGCTTTGCTATGCATTAAGACTTGCTGACATCGGCTGCGAGACAGATATGGCAGGAAGGTCTTTTAAGGCACAGATGAAGTATGCGGGTAAGCAGGGAATTCCTTTCCTTGCTGTCATCGGAGACGATGAGCTTGCTTCAGGCGAAGTAAAGGTCAAGTGCATGGCTGACGGTACGGAAACGCCCGTTAAGCTTGACGGTCTTGTTGATTACATGACCGGAAAATAATTAGAAAAAGTAATCATTTGCTGGAGGTAATATAATGCAGTCACGTACACATACATGTGGAGAATTAAGACTCGGAGATGCGGGCAAGAAAGTTATGCTCTCAGGATGGCTCGAGAATTTCCGTGAAGTCGGCGCAGAGCTCGGCTTCGTCGTAATCCGCGATTTCTATGGCACAACACAGATCGTTATCGAGACAGCCGAGATGATGAAGACATTCAAGGCTATCACAAAGGAGTCCACGATCAAGGTTGAGGGAACGGTAAGAGAAAGAAGTTCCAAGAACGATAAGCAGGCAACAGGTGATATCGAAGTAGTACCCGAGCAGGTTACAGTACTTGGCAGATGCCGTTATAACGAGCTTCCTTTCGAGATCAACCACAGCCGTGAAGCTGATGAAGCAGCAAGACTTAAGTACAGATATCTTGATATCCGTAATCCTGAAGTTAAGAAGAATCTCATCTTGAGAAGCAATGTTATTGCTGCCTTGAGACAGTCGATGATAGAGCACAACTTCATGGAAATCACAACTCCTATCCTTACGGTTTCTTCACCTGAGGGTGCAAGAGACTATCTCGTTCCTGCAAGAAAGCATCCCGGCAAGTTCTATGCATTGCCGCAGGCACCCCAGCAGTTCAAGCAGCTCCTGATGGTTTCAGGTATCGACAGATATTTCCAGATCGCACCCTGCTTCAGAGATGAAGACGCAAGAGGCGACAGATGCCCGGGTGAGTTCTACCAGCTCGATATGGAGATGGCTTTCGCAAGCCAGGAAGATGTTTTCGAGATCATCGAAGACGTACTGCCTCCTGTATTTGCAAAGTACGGTAAGTACAACAGGGCATCAGGTTCTCCTTTTGTACGCATTCCTTATCTTGAGGCAATGGAGAAGTACGGTACAGATAAGCCTGACCTCCGTATCGACCTTACGGTTACAGACGTAACAGACCTCATGAGAACAGAGGAGTTCGCACCTTTCGCAGAAGGCGAGATCAAGGCAGTCGTTATCTCTAATTTCCACGAGAGCCGTAAGTTCATCGATAAGACAATGGCTGACTGTGAGATCCAGTCAGGCAGCAAGGGCTACTGGTTCAGAATGGATGAGAACGGCGAGATCGTTGGAGGCATCTCCAAGTTCGTAGCTCCCAAGAAGGACGAAGTTGTTGCTAAGCTCGGCCTTAAGCCTGATACACTCGTAGTATTGTCTAGCGGCACTAAGGGCCAGGCACAGAAGATGGCAGGCGTTCTTGTAAAGACATTCGGCGCGGCAGTTCCGGGTCACATGGACAAGGAACAGTATGCATTCTGCTGGATCGTTGATTTCCCGATGTATGAGATCGGTGAGGAGTCCGGCGAATTAGAGTTCTGCCACAATCCTTTCTCAATGCCTTCAGGCGGTCTTGATGTTCTTCTCAAGGCAGAGAAAGGCGAGATCGATCCTCTGTCTATCATGGCAGACCAGTACGACCTCGTAGTTAACGGAATCGAGCTTTCTTCAGGTGCCGTACGTAACCACGATCCGGAGATCATGATCAAGGCATTTGAGCTTGTAAGACTTGGCGAGGAAGACGTTAAGAAGAAGTTCCCCGCTATGTATAATGCGTTCTGCTACGGCGCTCCGCCGCATGCAGGTATCGCTCCCGGTGTTGACCGTATGGTAATGCTCCTTTCAGGAGAGGATACGATCCGTGAGGTAATCCCTTTCCCGATGAACAAGAATGCACAGGACATCATGATGGATGCTCCGGGATATGTAACAGACAAGCAGCTTGAAGAATTGCATATCAGTATCACAGCTACTGATGAAACAAGCGGAGAAAATTAATGAGCGATAACAAGAATGAGATTTTCAAAATAACGGGCGCGCCCGTTGAGAAAGAAGTAAAGCAGTCTGAGGTGACAGATGTTGAAAAGACATCTGCTGAAGAAACTGGCTCGACGGAGAACGAAGCTTCTGAAAGCAAGCCTGTTTCTCATAAGAGAAGGCTCGAAAAGGGAAGCACCGCATATGAGATCCTTGACTGGTTCCGTACGATCTGCATCGGCGTTCTTGCCGGAATCTTCATCGTTGTTTTCCTCGTTCAGAGAGACAACGTTTACGGCGATTCCATGAAGCCGACACTGTCTTCGGGCGATGTAATCTATGCGCAGAAGATCTCAACTTATTTCCATTCATACAAGAGGGGTGACATCGTCATCCTGGACGGTCACGACATGGAAGGTTACTACAGTAAAGAGTATCTCGTTAAGAGAATCGTAGGACTTCCCGGAGAGACCGTAAAGATCGAAGACGGCAACGTTTATATCAAGCCTGCCGATTCCAGTGAGTTCTATCTTCTTCAGGAGAATTATCTCCCTGAAGGTACAAAGACGACCATGATGGACGATGCAATGAAGAAAGGCAACGAGATCGTTTTGGGAGATAATGAGTATTACTGCCTTGGTGATAACAGACCTGTAAGTAATGACTCACGTAATCTCGGTCCCTTTACGGCAGACAGGATCAAGGGCGTTGCCATTATCAGAGTCTTCCCGCTTAATGAGATAAAGATACTCTGACATTAAGGAATAATACATGAGCGAAAACTACCGTAAATACATAAGAAACTTCTGCATTATCGCGCACATCGACCACGGCAAGTCCACACTGGCCGACCGTCTTATCGAGCATACACACGTAAGGGAAAAGCGTGAGATGCAGGACCAGATCCTTGATAACATGGACATTGAGCGTGAGCGCGGTATCACCATCAAGTCACAGGCCGTAAGACTTCCTTACGTTGCTTCTGACGGCAATACATATCTGCTTAATCTCATCGACACGCCAGGCCATGTCGACTTCAATTATGAGGTCTCGAGATCACTTGCGGCATGTGACGGCGCGATCCTTGTTGTAGACAGCTCGCAGGGTGTCGAAGCACAGACTCTTGCCAATGTTTATCTGGCAGTCGATGCTGACCTTGAAGTGCTTCCGGTAATCAACAAGATTGATCTTCCTTCCGCAAGACCTGAAGAGGTCCGTCAGGAGATCGAAGACGATATCGGACTTGATGCATCTTATGCACCTCTTATCTCGGCAAAAAGCGATATCAATATCGACGAAGTATTGGAGAAGGTAGTTGAATATCTTCCCGCACCTGAGGGCGACGAGAATGCGCCTCTGAAGGCCCTTGTTTTCGATTCTAAGTACGATTCGTATAAGGGCGTTATCGTCAGCGTAAGAGTCAAGGACGGCACCGTAAAGACCGGTGACCGCATAAGGATGATGCACTCCGGAAAAGAGTTCACCGTAACCGAATTAGGTATGTTCCATCCGGGCGAACTTGTTCCTACTGAATCGCTCAAAGCTGGCGAGGTAGGATATATCTGCGCTTCGATCAAGAATGTAAGAGATACCGCTCCGGGCGATACCGTTACGCTTGCGGAGAACCCTGCAGAAGAGCCGCTCATCGGATATAAGGGAATCCAGCAGATGGTTTTCTGCGGAATCTATCCCGTTGACGGTGCAAGATACGGTGACCTTAAGGATGCTCTCGAAAAGTTAAGATTAAACGATGCTGCCCTCTCATTTGATGCAGAGACATCAGCAGCTCTGGGCTTCGGTTTCAGATGCGGATTCTTAGGACTTTTGCACTACGAAGTAATCCAGGAAAGACTTGAGCGAGAGTTCAATCTCGATCTTATCAGCACAGCGCCTTCCGTTATCTATAAGATCTATCTTACAGACGGCTCAGTCGTTGACTGCTCCAACCCTACGAACATGCCTGATCCGGCATCCATCGATTACATGGAAGAGCCTATCGTTAAGGCAACGATAATGCTTCCTAAAGAATATGTCGGAAACATCATGGAGCTCTGCCAGGAGCGCCGTGGTGAATATACAGACATGAAGTATCTTGATGAGAAGCGTGTAATGCTTCACTACAAGATGCCTTTGAATGAGATAATCTATGACTTTTTCGATGCGCTCAAATCACGCACGAGAGGTTATGCTTCACTTGACTACGAGCCTGCAGGATACCAGAGATCCAAGCTCGTTAAGCTCGATATCCTCCTTAACGGAGACCCCGTCGATGCATTGTCGTTCATCGTACATACGGACAAGGCCTACGCGAGAGGAAGAAGGATGTGCGAGAAGCTCAAGGAGAACATCCCGAGACAGCAGTTCGAGATTCCGGTACAGGCTGCGATCGGCGGCAAGATCATTGCAAGAGAGACGATCAAGGCTTACCGTAAGGACGTTACTTCCAAGTGTTACGGCGGTGATATCTCACGTAAGAAGAAACTCCTCGAAAAGCAGAAGGAAGGTAAGAAGCGTATGAGACAGGTAGGATTCGTCGAAGTACCGCAGGAAGCCTTCATGAGCGTTTTGAAACTTGATGATGAGTAAAAATTTAAAGGGACTGTCGCTGATCACTGCGATGGTCCCTGTTTCTTTAAAAAAATCACAGTAGAAGTCACAGTACACCCTGACGGTTACTGTGATTTTTTCGAGACTCTATTAAAAAATCACACTAGAGGTCACAGTGCACTATGACGGTTACTGTGATTTTTCTGCGATATGAGGTCAAAGACTCCGAAAAAATACGGCATTTTGAGATGACGCCTTTATATGTATAATTAATACCATGAAGATAAAGACTAAGCACATCACATATGAACAGGCTATGGCTCTTCCTTCGTGGGAGCATAAAAAGCCTAAGAAGCCGTCCGCTCTGCTTGCAGGCGTTGCACGTCTCCTGCTTAACGGCGAGCTTAAAAAAGTTGATTTCACATATGATCAGATCGACATGGATAAAGCCGGCGACGGCCCGTGGATGATACTGATGAATCATTGCAGCTTCACAGATCTTTCCATAGCTTTCAAAGTGCTTAAAGGGCGTCCGTTCAGCATAGTCTGCACGTCTGATGCGCTGGTAGGCAAAGAAGGTCTTATGAGGTCGTTGGGCTGTATACCCACAAGGAAATTCGTTTCAGATATTTCGCTGATCTCCGATATGGATCATGCGCTTAACGTCAATAAGGCAAGTGTGCTGATGTATCCTGAAGCCGGTTATTCTCTTGATGGTACAGGCACCAGGATCCCCAGAAGATTAGGCGTACTTCTTAAGAAACTTAAGCATCCTGTCGTCATGATCACCACATATGGAGCATTTACCAGAGATCCGCTCTACAATAATCTTCAGAAGCGCGATGTAAAGGTAAGCTGCACGATGAAGTGCCTTTTTACTCCTGAAGAGCTTGCCAACACAAAGGTAAGACAGATAGATGAGATACTGGATAAAGAATTCACGCTCGATTACTTCAAGTGGCAGCAGGACAACAATATCGAGATAGATGAACCTTTCAGAGCTGACGGACTTAACAGGATTCTTTATAAGTGCCCTCACTGCCTGAAGGAAGGTATGACAGAAGGTAAGGGAATCAACTTGACATGCCACGGGTGCGGAGCTTCTTATGAACTCGATACTTTGGGAAGGCTTAAGGGAATTAATGTCGAGCCGAAGTTTACTCATATTCCTGATTGGTTCAAATGGGAAAGAGAACAAATCAAAGAAGAAATCTCTAAAGGGACATATGCTCTTGATGTTCCTTGCGATATAGCGGTCCTTAAGGATTCCAAGGCTCTCTATATGATAGGAACAGGAAGGCTTCACCACGATAACAACGGATTCATACTTGACGGTTGTGACGGCAAACTTCACTACGAACAGGCACCAGGTGCTTCTTACAGCGTTAATTCCGATTACTTCTGGTATGAGATAGGAGACATAGTTTCCATCGGTACGAACGACTGCCTGTATTTCTGCTTTCCTAAAGAAGGCGACATTGTCGCGAAAACAAGGCTTGCCGCTGAGGAGTTATATAAGCTTTCCAAGGGCAAGACATCATCTGAAAAAGAAAGCGAATAAGGCATTAATAGAAAAAGTATATTCCAAGGCTCTTTCCGCACAAGCGAAGCGCGGATGAATTCGAGCCTTGGAATGATTTTTATCTTAGCATCTGACGTCCAAAACCCTGCTTTTCAAAGTCAGTGGCATTCTCATCAGGACCCTGGGTTTCAGCCTCGGGGATAGCTGTTTTGAAGTCGAAGCTTTGTTTATCAGCGTAATTCCATCCTTCCTCGAGTGATACGAAATCCTTTGTTGTCTCAATTGCCGTGACAGGGAATGCGGTATCGTAATAGTTTTCGACACCGGGTTCGGGAGCCAGGTCGTGGCTGCTTGCCTTCGAAAGCATCTCGATATCATGCTTTTCCCTGCTGTGAAGGATCTTCGGCAGGATCTCCGCGCACACATATGCAGCTCCGCCAAGTGCAAGAAGAAGTAACAGAAGTTCAAACGGATGCTCGAAAACAAACATCATGACTGCCGAGTCTCTGGAGAAGCCTGAGATAAAACGCAGGATACCCAAAATGATGGCCGGTGTGGCATAAAGGAGAACACGAAGGCCGGAGTTCCAGCTGACTGCTTCCATTCTGGCTTTTCTACCGGTGCGTTCTATTGTTTCCCAGCCTTTGGCATAAGGGAACTCGCCCGAGACTTTACCCGTCTGACCGTTAACGATGTACTGATAATTAACGCCGTCGTAATCAATACTTAAGAACCAGCAGGGAAGAAGTGCATACTTAATATCCTGATTGTTATAAGTAACAACGCTCATGTCTGAACTGGGAACGAAGTCATCGTAACCGAAATCAACCGCATCGCATACCTGCAAAGCATATTTGTCGAGTCTCTTGTAGATCCTGTCGGTCATGTCGAGAGGCTGTTCATCGTACTTTTCCGCAAAGTATCCCTGAAGGAATTCAGGTCTGAATCTTTCAAGCGCAGAATAGTCAAAGGGCTCTGCGGCAGCCATAAGGTTGTTGGCTATCTTGAGTTCTCCGTCGAACGGTACGTCCTTGAGTCTGAAATTGACTTTGCCGTATGTCAGTCTAGAAAAGCTTTGTGATGTTGACGAGTGATTTTCCTGATATGCTTCATCTACCATCTTTCCGGTCTTGGCCTGTCCGGCAACTTTTACTTCAACCTCTGATGAGATAATCCACGTAGGAACATAAAGTCCCGTCATCTTTGACAAGACTTTGGCCGATTTGAAGTTCTTGGGAAGGTGACCGACGCTTTCGCAGTGTTCTTCAAATATCTTGATCGCCTTTTCCTTATCGAACTGGAAAGGAATGATGTAGTCGGGTTTGAACTCACGCGTAAGTCTTCTTGTAACGAGTGCAGGTGAACCGCAGAAAGCACAGAACGTTGATGAAGTGTTCTTATCCGTTACGATCTCTGCGCCGCATGAATTACAGACGATCTCAATACGCTCAGCATCTTCCTTGCTGATCTCTATCGTACCGTCGTAGTTTTTCTCCGGATTTAAAAGTCCGAATGAGCCGACTTTCTCAAGTGTATCGGGATCGAAAAGGCCGCCGCAGTTGCGGCAGATCGATGCACCGTGTTCAGCATCATAAACAAGGTTGGATGCACAGTTCGGACACTTATATGAGTCTGCCGAGAAAGTCCTGACCTTGGGTGAGCCGAATCTTCCTGCGTTATTTGCAGGATTGTCCCAAATTGCCATATAACACTACCCCTTTGATTTCTTATTCCTAGATAAATATACATTAAAGCTCAAATTAATGTCAATTATAATTGATTCGTCTGATTTGCACTTTCAAACATGACCCCAAATCACACTTTTTGTACAGTTTAATTTGCTTTTTTAGGTCGGAGAATCTTTCCGACCTTTTTATCTATTAAGCTCAGGCCAAATGAGACCGGAATGGAACATGCAAGAACTACAAGCACAAACAACGGTACATTCTTGATGTAATAGACAGGCAGTGCAGGTTCCTTGATCATGCAGTGGCCGAACATATTGATGAAGATTCCGTGGATAAGATAGAGTTCCAGAGTGAACTTGCCGAGGAATCTGAGGACGGGATTTCCGACCTTCATCTTCATGCTGAGAAGGTAATAGAGCATTGCAAATGCGATGGTATAAAGGAACTGGAAGATCCATGCGAAAAGATCTGCCTTATAACCGTTTGCCTCTGTCCAGTTTGTGTGCGTTATCTGGAAATACAGATTGCCTGCATTATCAGCAAGTCGCCATAAAACGGCAGCAGCTGCTATGGTGATGATCAGTTTTAATACATAGAGCTTTTTGCAGCTCTCGAAAAACTTCTTCTCAAATTTAGATACAAGGATTCCCAAAAGGAACATGTGGACAGTGTTGAACCACCATGTGCCGTAACCGTATCTGATGCAGAAGAAGATCCATGCACCTGAGCCTAGTGCAACCGTAAGTATTCCTGCCCAGTCTTTTTTGAAAAGCCCGAAACCTACATAGAAGAGAATGTAAAGGAGAAGTATGCAGGGAATATACCAGATGAAAGGGTGGACGGTATCGTGGTTTCCGGTCATGAAGGGGTTCTTGAATCTTATCGGAAGATGTCTTAAGTGTCTGAAGTAGACATATACGAGTTCCGTAAGTATTGTAGGAATAAGGATCGGGATTATCCTTACCGGTATGAAACGCTTGAAGAAATCAGGCTTTGTTTTCGCGCTCTTGTAAAGACCGAAGCCCGAACAGAAGAGGAACATTCCGACCATCGGATATCCTGCTGTTACGAAGATGTCCAGTCCCTTTCTGATGAAGACGGGGTTGAGCCATGGGGCGCATGTGACCTGTGCCATGTGATGGAAGCAGATGATGACAGCGCAGAAACCAAGGAAACACTTGGTCTGGTCAAATGACATATTGCCGTCGTTCCATTCTTTTTTCTTGCTGAATTTAATACCGACAAAAAGAAGTGCTGCCAGTGCGACATACCAGATAGCGATCATAATTACCCCCGGGATGAATATTCATTATTCAAACCAGGTAATTATACCAAATAGTTATGCTGTAGGTCTTGGGTATCCGCACTCGCTGCAGAATTTTCCGGTAAGACCTTTAGTGCCGCATTTGCAGTCCCATGTCCCGTCGGAATTAAGTGTTGAACCTTCAGTTGAGACATCAGGTGCGGGCGCAGGATTTGCAAAGCCCTGCATCATGCCCATACCCATGAAACCATTCATCGGCATCGGCTGCGGAACAGGTTCTCCTGCGTTATATGCAGCTGCGATATAAGGATTAACGTTAGATACTTCGATATGTGCGCCTGATTTAGTTACACATTCCCTAATCAGTTCGCAGATCGCCTTATCGACTTCAGCTCCGCCCATTTCGCATGCGGTTTCACCGATGGTCCTCCTGATCCCGGGACAGCCTGTGAGCAGGGAATCGTCATAGATAATGGTAAGTGAAGAACTTGCGGAATAATCCATGGGCATCATGGATCTGTCGACAGGTATGCTCGGATCTCTTTGGACGTAATGCCATCCGGGGATGTTTTCCTTATCGGAAATCTCCTGGATCTTTGCAAAGATATCAGATTCAACTTCTTTGCTGTCGGTCTGTTCGGGAAGGTTGCCTGCCTTCCTGTATAACTCGACTAGAACAGTTCCGTCTTTGCCTGGTATCTTGCTTATCTTCTGCTTGGTGGTTACGTTGCTGTTGTACATCATTCCGCTTGAAAAATGATGAGTCTCAACTGCGGTTACGGGACCATGCTCTTCCTTTATCAGACGTGCTTCTTTTAAGGCAGGATATTTCTTTTCCTCTGATATGAGCGCTTCATTTGAAGCAGCAGTGAAAAATGCTTTTCGGAATTCATCACAAGCTTCTTTATATATGTCTTCTGTACCTTCTCTGAAAGTTATTTCTGAAGAAGTACCGTCTTCAAATTTAAGCGTCAGGGAAGTGATGACATGAGTATGCTCGTCGTTGTAAATAACGGGAGCAGAAGGCGTTTTGCCGATCCATTCCGTGATCTTATACTTTTCGATGAGTGATCTGAAAATACCGATCGTTTCCTGTGTGAGTTTGAAGTGTTTTATTGAAACATCATTTGAGAATCTGGTGTTTTCCGTGATCTCAAGGTTATCTCCGGTAAACGGAATATCCGCATCGATTATCTGATCGATGGTCGGACTGAACATTATGAACTTATATCTGATTCCGGTGATGTTCATAGGCGCTCCTTAATCCCAATGAAAATGACTATAAAAATCCAAAAACTGTAATATAGATACTTTACCTTCGTGATTATTATGGTATCATTCTTTGCTATATCTTGTGAAATGGGGGGAGACAGTATGAGGGATAACCTTAAAAGAATGATAAGTTACTACAAGCCTTATCTGGGAACATTTTTCCTGGATATGCTTTTCGCGATCGTAGCTTCAGGCATATCACTTGTAATCCCCCTCGTAGTCGGAGATATTACAAATGAGATCCCGCACCTGACAGCAGAAGAGGGCATGAGAAAGATCCTGACATTTGCAGTGATCCTCGTTGCACTTGTCATAATCCAGTTCTTTGCGAATTACTACATCTCATATGTCGGTCACGTCATGGGCGCCAAGATGGAATACGATATGAGAGCCGAGATATTTGCGCACTACCAGAAACTCTCATTCTCGTTCTATGACGACCAGAAAGTCGGACAGCTTATGAGCAGGATCACGAATGACCTTTTTGAGATCACTGAACTCCTGCATCACGGACCTGAAAATATAGTTATTTCTCTTATAAAGATAATCGGCTCGTTTGTGATCCTTACTTGCACCAGCGGTTATCTGACGATTGCTGCATTCATCCTTTTGCCGGTGATGTTCGTCTTTGCTTTTATCCTCAACAAGAGAATGCGCAAAGCCTTTAAGATGAACAGGGTAAAGATCGCGGAGATCAACACGCAGATCGAAGATAACCTCTCGGGTATAAGAGTCGTTAAGTCTTTTGCAAATGAAGAGATCGAGAACGAGAAATTCAAGATAGGTAATGACGGATTCCTCAAGGCGAAGAAGGCAAGTTACCTTAACATGGGTATCTTCCATTCCGGCATGACGGCATTCACATTCCTTATCAACATCCTGGTCATCGTTGCAGGCGGTATTCTCATGAGCAAAGGACTCATCGAAGTGTACCAGTTTGTTACGTTTCTTCTTTACATAAACGTATTCACGGAGCCTGTAAGGACGCTTATAGATTTCACGGAGCAGTTCCAAAACGGTTATACGGGATTCGAACGTTTTGTCGAGATGATCAACATTGAGCCTGACATCAAGGACAAGGACGGTGCAGAGCCTCTGACGGACGTTAAGGGCGATATCGAATTTGAGGATGTCTCATTCAAATACAAGGAAGGCGCGCACAGGGTATTAAGGCACATCAATCTTGAAGTCCCTGCAGGCGCTTATGTTGCGCTGGTCGGTTCTTCCGGCGGCGGAAAGACAACGCTTTGCAGCCTTATACCCAGATTCTACGACGTTACCAAAGGCACGATCAGGATCGACGGAAAAGATATAAGAGATGTAACCCTCAAGAGCCTTCGTGACAACATCGGAATAGTCCAGCAGGATGTCTATATGTTTGCCGGTACTATCTACGACAACATCAGCTACGGAAGGCCGGGTGCGACTGAAGAAGAGATAATCGAAGCTGCAAAACTTGCGAACGCGCATGATTTCATCATGTCCCTTCCTCACGGTTATGCAACTGATATAGGCCAGCGTGGCGTTAAGCTCTCCGGCGGCCAGAAGCAGCGCATCTCAATCGCGAGAGTTTTCCTTAAGAACCCGCCTATCCTTATCTTCGATGAAGCTACGAGCGCGCTCGATAACGAGAGTGAGAATATCGTCAAAGAGTCTCTCGAAAGACTTGCAAAGAACAGGACTACGCTTGTTATTGCCCACAGGCTTTCGACTATAAGAAATGCCGAGAGGATCTTAGTCCTTACCGAGAACGGCATCGAAGAGAGCGGAACCCACGATGAGCTGATGCGTAAGAATGGTGTTTACGCTTCGCTCTATAAGTTCAACGCCTGAAGTTTTAAGTGACCCCTTGGAGTTTGTCTGACTTCAGGGGTCTAATTCAATATGATCTTCAGGGGTTAACTTCAAACAGAAGGGGCTGTCCCAATAGGGGTAGCCCAATACGATCAGTCCAATATGTTCTACCTGATTTGAATAGCCCTTTAAATTCGAATTTACCTACTAAAATCCGATTTTCGAATTTGGTAGGTAAGGGGGTGGGGGTATATGACCCATAATCAGCCCGTTTTGAATGTTGAATGTGGTGTTTGAAGCTGATTTTGCCGTGTTTTTCGAAGTCTTAACGGGTATAGGAGTTCTATTAGGCGTCATTCAAGCGGATATTCAGATAGAAATTACCTACTAAAATCCATTTTTTGTAATTTAGTAGGTAAATATCGGTTTCGAAAACATCTGCATACCCCCTGGGGGTATATGGATTCCGGCCTGCCACCTTTATAAACCCGAGATTTGAGACACCGCAATATTATTTTATTGCATTAAAATAAATAATTTCTTTTTGACATTTCCGATATTAATGTATAATGAAAAATTATGGGAAATTCTCAATGAGCGTTCAAAAAGAAAGGGGTTTTATTATGAAAACTGCAGGAAAAAGTGTGCTCAAAGTACTGCTGTCATTTACCATTGCAATCTCATGCCTGATCGGTATCGGCATGACATCTTTGGCAGATGATGTGACTATAAGTGATTTTGAGTATAGTGGAGTTTATAAGGATGGTTATGTAATCCGCATTACAGCCGAAGAATACGCTATCAAATCTGGTCCAAATACTACCAGTTTTGTTCATAAAGGTGATTCTTTGACCGTCAGCGCGAAGGTTGATGACGAAGGATTAATAATTTATGGATTTACCAAGGGTGATGAATTTATTCAGCTTTCTACACCACAATTTGCGTTTCAGACTGATGGATTGGTTTTGAAATCAGGTGACGGTAAAAGTTTAGAGACCGCATTCGTTTTTGAAGTTCACAGCACTCTTGATGACGAACAGAAGGCTGTTCAGGATATGATCGATGCTCTTCCCGGTGTTGATGAGGTCACTGAAGAAGACAGAGCTGATATCGAGGCTGCCAGAGAAGCGTATGAAGCGTTAACCGATGAGCAGAAAGAAGTTGTGTATGTTAACAATCTGAATGCAGTTGAGGAACAGATCGATAAGAACAAAGCTGCTGAGGTAAATGATCTTATCGATGCAATCGGTGAAGTTGATGATTCTAATGAGTGCCGTGACAGGATCCAGGCTGCAAGAGATGCATACGAAGAATTGACGGATAATCAGAGAACATATGTTACTAACTATAATGATATGTTCGCAGCTGAAGAAAAATACATTGGCTTGATAAGAGACAAACTCATTAAGGACGTTACAGACAAGATCAATGCTCTTCCGGATGCTGATAAGCTCACAATTGATGATTTTTATGAAGTTTATGAAGCCGAATATCTCTTCTATGAGGAATTATCGGAAGATGAGCAGGCTGCTTTTGATCCTGTTCTTAAAAAGAAGCTTGATGAAGCAATGAATGTTGAGTATTTAATCTTTTTGGATGCCGGCAAGAAGTTGCTTAACGATTACGAAGACATTTTCCGTGAACTTGATGAAGAAGAATACGAGTGGATTTATGGTAGTGTTAAGGAGATACTTGATGAAGCAGACGCTTTAGTTGCTGCCGGAAAAACACCTGACGGTACAGCGTTTGATATTCTTATTTGGGGCGTTATAGGTGCTGATTCAAACCTTGTTGATAATTACGAGTTCCTTGAAGGTGATGGTGCAGTATGGACAGAAGGCAGTACGGATCCCATTGTAGTCAGAATTCGTAGGATCGGACTTGATGGTAAGAGTTTCGACAGCACGTACTTCCGCTTTGGAGAAGCCGGCGGAAAGATATATGTTGACGGTGTTCTGGTTGACAGCAAGTATTTTACAGCTGAAGAAGGCAGTGTAATCCTTACGATCCTCCCTGAGTTCCTTAAGACTCTTTCAACAGGCGAGCATACGCTTACAGTAATGTTTGAGAGTGCAAATTCTTCTGATCTGATTTCAGTAACAACAAAGTTTACTGTTAAGTCTGCTGCTGCTGTGCCTGCATCAGGCGAATCGGTAAGCCACTATGTTGTATTAGGTGCTGCGCTTACTCTGCTCGGTGTAACTGTATTTGTTTCCAGAAAGCGTTTGGTGGATTCAATAAAGTAATTGATCTATAATTCTGATCAAACTAAAAGAGGATGCTCAAGTGAGCATCCTCTTTGTATTTTGGTGCGCCTGACAGGACTTGAACCTGCACACCTCACGGCACCAGAACCTAAATCTGGCGTGTCTGCCAATTTCACCACAGGCGCTCGTCGGCGACCATTATATCACTTTGATTGCTAAATATCATAATCATGTCATTAGCATAGTAAAAATGAAACTCTGTGATAAGATTGTCGGGGAAGTCATAAGAAACTTTCATTTTTACTTAGGAGTTTATTTGTGTCTGAGAAAAGAAAGCGCAGAGAAAACATAATCACGGCCCTTCTTATCGCAGGAATGTGTATAGTTTTAGGCGGAACGATAATCTTTGTCATTAAGTTTTCGCGGGGCGGTGATGAGAATAGACTGTTGTCGGCAGGAATGACTGAAGCAACTGATGTTTCACTTGAAAGCGTGACGGATGTTGTAAGTACTACTTCTGTTACTTCAGAGACAACGGCTCCCGAGACTTCTGAGACAACTGAAGAAACAACAGAGACTACTCCTGAACCCACACCGACTGAAGAACCCACACCCACGCCGGAACCTGAACCCGAGAAGCTAACGAGTATAAGGAACTTAAGCGCAGGAACGGTTTTGAGCCGCGATGAGATCGATACGGATAACCTGTCGCAGTATTTTACTTCTGAGGAGATCGAAGAGGGCGACAGCGTTTATGACAGGATCTACGGCCAGTCTTATGTAGATAATGACAATATCGATCTGAGCGATCTGAGATATCTCAAGATGCTTCACGTGAACTTTGACGGTGATTACCAGGTCGGTGAGATGATAGTAAATGAACTCGTTGTTTCAGACGTTCTGGATATCTTTGAGACCCTTTGTGCAGAAGGCTATGAGATTTATTCGATGTATCTTATCGATGATTTCTGGGCAGGTGATCCCGATGATTCGGACTGGTATTCGATTGAAGCAAATAACACATCCTGTTTCTGCTACAGAACGGCAACCGGTTCAGGCAATCTTTCCAAGCATGCTCTGGGCAGGGCAATAGACATCAATCCCCAGCAGAATCCTTATGTTACATACGATTCTGACGGTGATGCCCACTATTCTCATGATAATGCATCGGACTATGTATACGATAGATATGATGGCGATCATATGATCACTACAGACGACAGGGCATATGAACTTTTCATCAATTACGGATGGACATGGGGCGGTAACTGGTCGAGCCCCAAAGACTATCAGCACTTTCAAATGTAAGCCTGAAGTGAAAAAAGAATTGACTAACTGATTTTCACTTGATAATATATTGGAATGATAATTCCTGACAGAAGAAAACAGATCCTGGATATTTTGGAAGAAGAGGGCGAGATCAATACGACCGTCCTTTCAACGCGTCTTGGCGTCACCGGAGCTACCATCAGAACTGACATCAGAGCCCTTGAGAGAGAAGGCGCTATTGTCAGATTCCACGGCGGTATCAAGCTTCCTCACAAGATGCCTTCCTACAGCGGCGAGAACTATATGGTCAGAGCCGTTACCCACGTCGATCTTAAGAATGCCATAGGTGCAAAGGCTGCAACGCTTGTAGGAAGCGGAAATACGATTTTCATGGATGCGAGCTCAACGACCTTTCATATGATTCCTTACCTCAAGAAAGTTAAGGATGTTACAGTTATCACCAATGGTATCCATACTGCGATGGAACTCCAGAGAAACAGCAATTTCAAGTCGATCATCATCCTGGGCGGAATGCTGAGACCGCATTCGGGTGCCATCGAGGGTCTTTCATCCAAAGAAATGATCGGAAGGCTTTCAGCTGAGTTTTATTTTGTTTCCGGTAACGGTTTTTCTGCCGATGCCGGACTTTCAGGTGATAATTTCTTTGAGCTTGAGCTTAAGAGACTTTGCGCAGACCGTGCCAAGAAGATCGTTGCACTGATCGATTCGACCAAACTGGGTGCTGATTCTGCTTCTTCGTTCATCCCTGCCGAGAAGATCGATTATCTCGTAACTGATTCAGGCGCTTCTCCCGAGAGCGTTGCTTTGTGCCGTGCAAAGGGCATTGAAGTGCTTATTGCGGACGTTTGATCACTAATCGTTCGAAAATACTATTTATTTTTCTTTTAATGTTATAATACTCGGATAAAGTCATTTTCTTTTAAAGAGGTTAGGAAGATGCAGATCAATCCGATTATTTTGCCCAGCTGGCTTTCAAGCAAGTGCGTATTCCAGCAGGGTGTAGAACTTAAGATCGAGGGTGTTGCCGCACCCAGTGCTACAGTTACTCTCGAAATAGTCAAAGACCCGACGGACGGCAGAAAGGTCAGTAAACTCGATACCGATTACGGTGTCATCTTAAGCCGTGAGACCACTACGTCCTCAAAGGGCAAGTTCAGTTTTACGATCCCGCCATATAAGGCTTCCAGCGACTCTTATACATTTTCGTTTAAGTGCCTTACCGACCAGACCACTCTGACCGACTTGCGATGCGGTGACGTCTGGGTCTTCCTGGGATCTGATTTCCTGTCTATCCCCATGAAGGAAGCAAATGCCACTAAGGCTCCTTTGAAGCGCAAGGTAATGAATTATCTGAGATTCTTCTCTCCCGTAAGATCAGGTCTCGAAAAGGGAGAGGAAGTATATCCTGCAGAAGAAAAGACACATTACAAGGAAGCTGAGTGGATCAAGGTCACCGAGACTGCAAAGCTTTCTGAGGTTTCTTCTTCCGCTTTTGCTTTCGCATACAGATTGAGTGACCAGATTTCTTATCCTGTAGGTGTAGTAGATCTCTCATATAACGATTCGACCATCCTTAACTGGATCGCTCCTTTTGCCATGGACAGGGTTGAAGCGTTAAGGGACGTTGTAGAGCAGATGGGTCTTTATCTCGACGAGGAAGGCTATAAGAAGCTTCTTGAGATCGACGAGAAAAAGAAGAAGGCCGTTGAACTTAAGGAAGAGTACAAAGAGACGATCGAGTCCGGCGATATCGACATTTCGATGCAGGATGAGATCAAGAGACTGGAAGGTCAGGATCCTGACGATATAAAGCCTCTTGATATCGATTTCCCTACGTCAGGAGACAGTTCACTTAACGAGACAAAGGGACATAAGGAGAATATCTCATTCTCGTCAGCAAGCCAGCTTGATTTCGGCATGGTTCCCGAGAAAAAAGATGACGGCAGGCTCACAAAGGAAGATGAGAAGAAGTTCATCAAGCAGAAGTTCAGAATGTCCATTCTTTACAGGACAAAGCTTGCGCCTTTGAAGAATCTTGCGGTTAGAGGATTCTGCTTCTCGCCTGACAAGGGAGAACTCCTTTTCGACAGATACGATCTTTTCCTCATGGGACTTCTTACGACTCTTGCTGAAGTATTTGAGCCGAAGGAAGTTTTCGATGAGACGGTCATGCCTTCGATACTTTTCGTAACGATGCATCCTAATGACGTTGACTTCGAAAATCCTTACAGCGTTCTCGAATTCAACGAGAATTTCACGGCATTTACAAAGCTCCTCAGCATGCCTTCGGGAATCGTAAGCATGCATGACATGCTCCTTCCGGATAAGACGATAAGCTTTATCCTCGGAATGAGACTTGCTACGATCGCTTTGGGCACACACTTCTCACCTAAGATGAGTAAGTCTTCACCTGAGCCGAATGACATCGAGATCGCAGGCAACAAGAGAATTATCAAATTCAGCAACTTGGGTTCTGGACTCAATTACAATGACGCATCAGGCGAGATCACGGGATTTGCCGTAGCAGGTGAGGACCGTATCTTCTATCCGGCTCACGCAAAGAGCCTTTACGGAATGTGCGTAATGGTTTGGAGAGACGACGTTGAAGAACCGCAGTCCATCACATACGGCTTCACGCCTTTCCCTCACGATGCGACACTTAAGAACGGTGAAGACCTCCCAATCCTTCCTTTCAGATTCGACAGGGATCCCGCATACTTCGCACCTGACTTAAGCTTTACACGCTGCGACTGTCTTGAGTTTGTAGGCAAGAGAACACCCGATTCAGACTTTGAGACATTAGAGATCTACAGAACATTCAAGGGTAAGGGAATCATATCCCAGGATAATATCCATAAGCTTACGGGCAGTGCTTCTTTGAGGATCCGTTATGAGACAGACAAGTCGCTTTACGGATTTGAACCCTGCCTTGAGTACGCTTCGCTTTTCGCGCCCATTGAGATCTGGGGAAGATCAAGGATCCAGCTGTCGGTATTTAATCCCGACCAGAAGAAGAAAAAGCTTATCGTCGAAGACTTCGGTGAGGCCGAGATCAAGCAGCAGCTTACATGGCAGACGATCACTCTTGAGTATTCCGAAGACGGTCCGATCAAGCTCGATAAGCTGAGGATCTTTATTGAAGACAAAGAACGCAACGGCGAGATCTATATCGACTCGATTAATTTTATCTGAACAGAGGGCTAATTTATGAGCAACAAGCTTCTTTCTGCAATCGAAGATGATGTTTTCTTATCTGAAGGTTCGGTGCCTTTCGTAATCGAAGGATTAGAGCATTCTTACGATACGAAGGATTCACTTCCTGATGAGAGTATGCATAATTCGCATGAGCTTCTTTATTTGAGAGAAGGCAAGATCGACCTTATCATCGGCAGCGAGACGATTACGCTTACAAAGGGTTCCGTCATTGTAATAAGACCTCTGGTAAGGCACAAGCTGGTAATCAAGAGCAGCAAGGCCGACATGCTGAATCTCTATTTCGGATTTATCCATGACACTTCAGATCTTGAAGCCACCAAGGAATCGAGAAAGACAAACAAGACGATTCAGGCAAAGAGCAACAGCGCAGGTCCGAGCGTGTCGATCCCGGGTTCTTTTGCAAAGATCTCTTTGGAGAGTTTCCTTAAGTTTGCTGACCTCGGTGTTACTGAAGATAATGACATCACGAGACAGCCTTTCTTCGTTATCAAGGGCAATGAGAAAAAGGAGATCGACCAGCTTTCGGAGCGCATCGTTCTCGAAGAAGCAGAGAACCGTTATGCAAAGGATCTCATGGTACATACTCTTATGGTAGAACTCATGATAATCCTCTCAAGAGCAATAAGAGGCGAGTGGGAAGAGAGCCTTCGCGTTAAGAACGGAAAGGCTAAAGAACTCGTTGCCATCGCCAAGCAGTATATGGACGAGAATTTCGATCAGGGAATCACGGTTTCCGAAGCTGCTGCCTACGTATTCTTAAGCCAGGGTTATTTCACTCGTGCTTTCAGAGATGATACGGGAATAAGCCCGATGAACTATCTCATGAAGAAGAGGATCGAGAAGGCCTGCAAACTTCTTCAGAACAACGAGATAAAGGTGTCGGCGATCTCTTTGCAGTCAGGCTTCTCATCACCTCAGAGATTCAATGTCGCATTCAGAAAACAGATGGGCATGACACCCATGGAATACAGAAAGAAATACCTTTGAAAAGGGGATGAACAGTTAAATGTACGATTATGCTAATGACAACTCAATACCGGAGGAAAGCCGCCGGAACATGGACCTTCCCAAGATCGAGCATGCGGTAAGGGAGATCCTTGAGGCAATAGGCGAAGATCCTGACAGAGAAGGTCTTCAGGAGACTCCCCAGAGAGTTGCAAGAATGTATGCGGAAGTCTTTGCGGGACTTCACAGGGATATCAGCAAGGACATTAAGACTTTCCACGGTGAAGGCAATGACGAGATGATCCTTATCGGTGACATTCCGTTCTATTCAATGTGTGAGCATCACCTTCTTCCTTTCCACGGAAAAGCTCATGTCGTATACATCCCCAAGGACGGTAAGATCTTCGGTCTTTCAAAGGTTGCAAGGATCGTTGATACGCTTTCAAGAAAGCCGCAGCTTCAGGAGAAGCTCACATCTGAGATCGCAGATGCCATCGAGAAGGCAGTTGACGCAAGATCAGTCTGCGTCGTTCTTGAAGCAGAGCATCTCTGCATGACAATGAGAGGCATCAGAAAGCCCGGTTCAAAGACTGTTACGTCTGCTATGCGCGGCGGATGCAGATCTGATATCAGGACCAGAAACGAAGCGCTCGCGCTGATCAACAGACAGCGCTCCGTATAAAGGAGATAAAGGGATATGAACGCAGCAACTGACGGAAGATTTTGCGGTATTTATAAATGCGGTAACCGCCAGCTCGAGATAGGAAAGAAGACTCTTATAATGGGTATTCTCAACGTTACGCCCGATTCTTTTTCAGATGGCGGAAGATACAACGATGTTGATGCCGCTGTAGACAGATGTTCTCTCATGATCCGTGAGGGAGCCGACTGCATCGATCTCGGCGCCGAGGCTACGGGTCCCAATTCAGTCCCGATATCTTCTGAGGAAGAACTTGAAAGACTGATCCCTGTTTTGGAAGCTGTAAGAAGCAGATTCGACATTCCGCTTTCAGTTGATACGTTTAAATCAGAGACTGCAAAAGAGGCGATCACTGCAGGCTGCGACATCATCAACGACATCACGGGTTTCATGGGCGATCCTGAGATGGCCAAGGTAGTTGCAGATAACGGCACAGGTGTCATCCTGATGTTTAACAAGAGAACCAACGGTGAGAATCCGATAGCTTTTGAGCCTGTCAGCAGACGCGCCGTAAGAGAGCTTACGGAGAGCGTTGAGATAGCTAAGAAAGCCGGCATTCCGGATAACATGATAATGACCGATCCGGGCATCGGCTTCGGTACCAACAGAGCAGAAGATGCAGAGCTTACGGCAGCTACGCTGTCCATGGGACTTCAGGGCAAATATCCCGTCCTTTATGCCGCTTCAAGAAAGCGCTATGCGAGAGTTTTCGCAGGCGGCGACCAGGCAACGGAACTAATGCTCGATAACGCTACGGCAGGACTTTCCATGACGGCAGCATCACTTGGCGCAGCGATGGTAAGAGTCCACAACGTTGCCGCTTCAAGACAGATACTTGATGTATTCGATACATCGTTCTACGCATTTGCTAACCTCTAAAATTTTCGAAAGGATATTGGGAATTGGATAAGATCACGCTCTCGAAAATGGAATTTGAAGGACATACCGGCTGTCTTGATTTCGAAAAGACCGACGGCCAGAAGTTCATCGTATCTTTGGACATTTTCCTGGACAGGATAAAGGGCTGCTACACGGATGACCTCGCCGATACCGTGGATTACGCAATGATCTACGAAGAGGTTAAGAAGATCGTAACAGAAGATAAAGACAATCTCATCGAATGCCTTGCTCAGAAGGTCGCAGACTGCGTTCTTGCTGCAGACGGCAGGATACTGAAGGTCATAGTAAATATTTCCAAGCCCGAGGCACCTGTGAAGGGCATTTTCGAGACCATGGCAGTAACGATTGAAAGACGCCGCAAGGAATTCGTCGTACTCTCTCTGGGCAGCAATCTCGGTGACAGGGAAGCCAATATCCTCGCGGCAGAACAGGCCTTAAGGGACTTGAGCGGCACGGAAGACTTCAGATATGCTTCCATCTATGAGACGGAGCCCGTCGGACTTGAAGACCAGCCGTATTTCCTTAACACATGCGTAGGTTTCTATACGGATATCGATCCGTTTGAACTTTTGGACAAGATACATGTCATTGAGAACGATCTTTTGAGAAAGAGGGAAGTTCACTGGGGACCCAGGACGATTGATATAGACATCATATTCTATGGGGATGAAGTGATAATGAAGCCTGAACTTACCGTTCCTCACCCGAGGTGGTATCTGAGGTCATTTGTTACGGTGCCGCTCCGCGATATCAAAGATGTGGACATTGAACACCCTGATGACAAGGAAGTGTCCCTATATCGGAAGCGCGGATAATTGAGTTATCAGCAGGCAGAGTTTATAATTAGGCACGTTATTTAAAAAAGTTGGAGGATTTTATGTCAGAAAACAATTCGGGCGCAGGCAACAACGAACAGAACAGGGATAATAAGCGCCAGAGATTCGATCCTGCAAAGCAGGAGGGCGGAAGACCCAGGTCCCGCAACCAGAATCACAGAAGAAGAAATAACGGTCCCAGACAGGGCGGAAACGATAATAAGAAGCGTGACAACGCTGAGATCCAGGCTGAAGGAAAGGTTCAGAACCAGAACCAGGGCCGTAATCCCGACAGACAGAATAACAACCGCAACAAGAACAACAAGTTCAAGCGTGAACAGAATCAGGGAGGAGAGAAGAAGCAGTCCGACTCCCAGAATTTCAAGCCGAAGAATAAGCGTCCCGCAAGAGAGTTCGGTGATGAAGTCGCAAAGAACGTCAAGAAGGTTGAGACCATCGATGATATCAGAAGCGATAACGCCAGAATAACAAAGGAAATATATCTTGAGATCGCATCTCTCAAGAATATCAATCTCAACTGATCATGAAGGGCATATTCATTACTTTCGAAGGCATTGACGGGTGCGGTAAGAGCACGCAGTGCGAACTCCTTAAGGATTATCTTAAGGACAATAACAAGGACTTCATTTTTGTCAGAGAACCGGGTGGTACGGTCATAGGTGAGCGTATAAGAGAAATCCTTCTCGACAAGAAGAATACGCAGATGAATTCAAGAACAGAATTGCTCTTATTCGAGGCTGCCAGAGCGCAGATCACGGAAGAGGTGATCAAGCCCGCGCTAGATGAAGGCAAGATAGTCCTCTGCGACAGATTTTTCGATTCTTCATCAGCATACCAGGGCATGGCCAGAAACATGGGTATGGACTTCGTTGCAGGTCTTAACATGGCTGCTACAGGCGGACTTAAGCCTGATGTTACTTTCTTCTTTGACATCAGCGTTGAAGAAGCACTTGCAAGAAGAGGCAAGAGAGGTGAAGCATCTGACAGGATCGAGCTTGCCGGAATAAAGTTCCAGGAAGATGTCAGAAAAGGATATCTCGAACTGGCTAAAGAATCTGACGGACGTATCGTAACCGTCGACGCATCACGTGGAGTAGAAGAGATTTTCGAAGATATAAAGGAAACGTTGAAAGGTAAGATCTGATGGCTTTTTCCAACATCACGGGACAGAAGCAGATAAAGCTCAGACTCGCTGCAGAAGCGCAGAGACGCGGCAGCGGTGCTTATATGCTCTCAGGTCCCGAAGGTATGGGAAAAAGGCTGATCGCAGAAGAGTTTGCAAAGGCTCTGATGTGCGGTAATGCAGGTCCTGACGGTGCATGCGGAGTATGCCCGAACTGCAAGTATTTCGATAACTTCACGACACCTGACGTTACGAGGGTTTACGAACCCGCCGATACTAAGATGGTAAAGGTCGATTTCATCAAGGACAGCGTAGTTGCCGAATCGTACCTGAAGCCGCAGTTCGCAAGGACAAAGACATTCATTATCGACTTCGATTATCTGGGTGTGGAGAGCCAGAATGCTCTTCTAAAGTCTTTGGAAGAACCCAGAAAAGACGTCGTTTTCATCCTCACAAGTTCCAACACAGATACGGTCCTTGATACGGTAATGTCCAGAGTTACCGAGATCAAGCTCGATCCCTACAGTGATGAGGAATTGGAGCAGATCGTAAAGGCTAACTGTCCCGACCTTGAAGATGCAAAGGTAAAGACAGCAGTCTATAACAGCGGAAGGATCCCGGGAAAGGCCATAAGCCTTGCCAGAGAAGATTCCGGCGTAAGTATCAGACACGAGATAAACAGCATCATGATCGCGATGCCCACGAGCACATATATCGATGTGCTGGAGGACTTCTGCGAGGTGCTGACGGGATTCAAGGACGATGCGAAGATCATTGCATCTTCGATCCTCATGTTCCTTGATGATGCGGCAAGACTTATAAACTATCCCGACTGCCGCAAGATTAATAACGAGACAGACAGAGAGGCAATAGAGAATTTCGTTGCCGGTAATAAACATATAACAACACTTAAACTGGGAAGATGCAGTGAAGCGGTCAGTACTTTTATGAAGGCTTTGGACGTCAATTCCAACTTTGATTCCTCAGCATCCGCAATGCTTCTTCGCATACATGAGGAGCTTAAGAAATGAAGATCGTAAATTTAAGAACAAGAGACGCCGGCGTAACGTTGAGATACCGTTGTGACGGCTTATCGCTCGCTTTAGGTGATGCGGTAATGATCGATAACGAGAATTGCGAAGAGATCGCGTTTGTAGCGCAGGAACCATATTCAGAAGATACTAAAGAGGAGATTCCTTCCGTTAAGCGTATAGCTAGCGACAAGGAGCTCGAAAAGTACTACGACATCTGCGCTAAAGAGAAGGATGCATTCTTCAAGTGCAAAGAGCTTATCGCCGCACGCAATATCCAGATGAATCTCGTTGACTGCGAGTACACTTTTGATTTAAGAAAACTGACTTTCTATTTCACTGCAGACGGAAGAGTAGACTTCAGAGAGCTCGTAAAGGATCTTGCATATACGTTCCGCACCAGGATCGAGTTAAGACAGATCGGCTCCAGAGACCAGGCAAAGCTTGTCGGAGGAATCGGCATGTGCGGTAGGGAACTATGCTGCTGCAGCTTCCTCAATAAGTTTGCTCCCGTAAACTTAAAGCTTGCAAGATCACAGGGATTATCCCTCAATCCCGGAAAGCTCAACGGCGCTTGCGGAAGACTCATGTGCTGCCTTCAGTTCGAGAAGGAAGCATATGACGATGCTCACAGAAGACTTCCCGAACCGGGTTCACGCGTAAGAACACCTAACGGCATGGGCCAGGTTACGGATGTTAACTATATCGAAGAGACACTGAGCGTTAAGTTCGTTTCGGAGAGCGAGACAGAGATAGAGAAGTTCTCGTGGGCTGATCTTGAAGATCTCAACAGGGATATGTCAAAGCGCAAATCTGCTCCCGATGCAGGCTTTAAGGACTATCCCGACATGAACGGGGCTTACGACGAGGGCGATAACGAATAAGGCCTGAAAGACCAAAAAAGTTGCAAAAGATATACGGTTTATACCGACATAAGTCGGTAACCTATTTTACTACTTGTTGACTTCGGTTTTTTGTGAAATAATCAAATCACTAATTGAATAGGAGGATAATTTACTATGGCATATGTAATTTCTGATGCTTGCGTTTCTTGCGGAACATGCGCTGACGGTTGCCCTGTAGGAGCTATTTCCCAGGGTGATACACAGTACAACATCGACGCTGATGTTTGTGTTTCCTGCGGTGCTTGCGAAGCTTCTTGCCCTACAGGCGCTATCTCTGAAGGCTGATAGATCGTAAGTTATTAATCGATTAGCAAACTAAGGAACTGTCTCTTTTGGGGACAGTTCTTTGTTTTATATGGCGTTATGCATTGATAAGGAAAAATCTTTAAGATACTATTATTAATTAAAAAATGAATATGGGGGAGGTTTTTATCAGTGAATTCAGGTAACAGACTTTCCACGCCTACAGCCCGTTTTTCGATTCCACGGGAAAAGTAGTCGGAATAGTTGTTGCAGACTTCTCATCCGACGGAACATGATAATATGATGGAAGAAAACGCGGAGATAACGAAGAGTAAACAGAGGACTGATCATGGCAAGTTGTGAGACATGTCAATACGCGTATATTGACGAGGAAACAGGTGAGGCAGTCTGTGACTTGAATCTTGATGAAGATGAAGTCATCAGATTTTCGCAGCATCCCACAAAAGAATGCCCGTTCTACAAAGACGGGGACGAATATAAAACAGTAAGACATCAGATGTAAACCGCCCGGTTGTCCGGTTAAGGAGGGCCTTATATGAATGAAATCGCACCTCAGTTTATAGTTTATGTTTTATGCTATCTTGCGATGGGTCTTGCTGCTGTTGCTTTGTTTGCAGCAGGCATAATAATCGCTGTCAATAAAATCAGGCAGACCAGGGTCCTTGGTGCCGGCTACATCATCACTGCGGTCTCTTCAGCAGCAGTATTCACCTATAACGTACTGCTTAGTTTCTATAATTCCGAGAAGGTCATTGTTTATGGCGATGCGGTCATGATCGGCACGCTCTTTTGCGTTTTTGCCAGTTCACTTTGCATCTGCATTTATATTCATAAGACTTATGGGCAGAAGCATATTTATATCCCGGTTCTGCTTTTGCCATTTGTCGTTATGCTCGCGGATGCCGGCGCTGTTTTAATGTTTAATAGGATAATGACTGAAACTATCGGACAAGCTATGCTGATAAGCCTTGTAAACGATGTCAATAATATCGTGACCGTGACATTGATAGCGATAGTCATAATCATCGTTCTTTACAGGAACAGGGAGAAAGAGAAGATCATTCCCAAGGCATGGCTTGTAAAGGGCATTACAGTTATCTGGGGTATCGCGGAAATCGTTATCATAAGCATTGTCTATATATCGGTAATTGCTTTGGTAGAAGCAGGCGATTATGATGCATCTTCAGATAATACAGTAGTGTTCCTCAGTATAGTTCAGGCAGTGGATTCCATTGTTGCTGTCATTGTTCCTTTCTATGTTCTTTCAAGGGTAAGAAAGTCATCAAAGCAGCAGAAGGCTGCCTGATATCAGTTTCTCCGGAAATCATGATTGACACTTAAATGCCCCTGTGCTAATTTATGGATGAATAAAAATTCATTCATAAAGAGGTTGTCATGCCAAAGTCACAGGAACGCTGTCAGGAAATAAGAGAAGAGACCAGAAATCTCATTATCAGGAAATCTATTCTGTATTTTGCAAGGAACGGTTTTGCCGGTACAAAGATAAGTGATCTGTCCAAGCATATCGGCATCGCACAGGGCACGATCTATATCTATTTCAAATCAAAGGAAGAACTCTATGATGAGATCTTTGCAATATCAGATAAGATCGCAAGCAATGACAAGCTTACAATGCTTGCAAAACTGCCTCTGCCTGCGGAACAGAAGATAAAGAAGATGTCCGATTACGTCATCAAGAATCTTAAGGACGATATGTTTGCTGCAGGCATCGCGCTTTTCACACAAAGACTTCTTGAAGGCGAAGCTGACCAGACTTTCTATAAGACTACTGAAAAGATTATTAAGCAGGGTCAGAAAGAAGGAACCGTCGTATCCGGCAATGCCCGTAAGTTATCAGAGTTCTACTGGGGAGTTGTTTATCTTTATGCGGTAAAGAGCCTTTATACCGCTGACTGTGCGATGATCAATTCCGCGGATCTTTCCAGGATCCTTTTGGAGGACTGACATGATCGCAATCGTAACGGGCGCCACGGGTGACATCGGAGAGGAATTCGTTAAGAGCCTTCTTTCTGAAACAGATCAGGTGTGGGCTGTCGGAAGAAGTGAGAATAAGCTTACTTCATTGAAAGAAAAATATGGGGATAAGATCGTTCCTGTCAGGGTCGATCTTTCCGACAGGGATGACATATTTTCGTTCTGCAGAAAAATAGAATCCGGGAAGCCTGAGATCAGGTATCTGGTAAATAATGCAGGCGTCGCAAAGATGAAGCCTGTATCAGATTTCACTTTGGAAGAGATCAGCGACATGCTCGACATCAATGACAAGGCCGCAACTCTGATCTGCAGGGCGTGCATTCCATATATGGTTAAAGGTTCCTATATACTGAATGTTGCATCAGCTTCCGCATTCCAGCCAAATCCCTACATTGCGCTCTATTCAGCGAGCAAAGCATATCTTCTCTCGTTTACGAGAAGCCTTAATGTCGAGAACGAGAACATCACATGTACGGCAGTTTGTCCCGGATGGGTCGATACGCAGATGCTTCCGAAACAGCGTGACGGGAAAGACATCAGGTATCCCGGCATGACTCCCGCTTCAAAGGTTGTTGAAGTAGCGCTAAAGGACTGTCATAAGGGCAAAGACGTATCCGTTTGTTCATTCTATTTCAGATACATGAGATTCTTAAGTAAAGTTACACCGCACAGCATCGCAATGAAGATGTGGGTTAAAGCGATCAGACAATACATATGAGATACAAGATAGAAACAGAACGCGAGAACCTGTTCGATGTGAACATGGTTATTGCCATGCGCGTAAGGATTGAAGGTGAAGTGCTTTTCGAAGAACTCGAAAAAACATTTTATAAAGCAGTCGCATCATATGAGATCTTAAATTCCAAAGTTGTCATTGAAGAAAATGGCGATGCTTTCTATGTTGACTGCGAAAGGCCCTTGAGCAGCTTTAGCGAATCTCCGTTAGGTTTTGAAGAACTGATAAATGCAAATGAAGGCCTTCGCTTCCGTATAGAAGAAGGGGAGTACATAAGAGGTTTCTTATCGCCCGACGGGATAGTTTTTCTCATGCATCATCTGGGTGGTGACGGGAAGTCGCTTCTGTATTTTATTGAGGCATTCATGAGACTGCTTGCAGGCGAAGATGTTAGTTACGTTGCGTTTGAAAACCTTCCCGTATCGGCTCTTCCAAAAGAAAGTAAACTGCCTTATCTTTACAGGCAGTTTGTTAAATATTGGAATAAGCGCTGGGCGCGTCAGAAACGGGTATTCACTTATGCTGACATGGATAAAGCATATAGTGTTTTCTGGAAGGATCACAAGACGAAAACCGTTGTTGAAGAATATTCCAAAGATGCATTAACGGATCTTCTTGCGAAGTCAAAAGAAGCGGGGTGTTCACTTACATCCTATCTGGTTGCTTTATGGATAAAAGACATGCCTTATAGAGCTGATGTGGGATTTGCAGTCGACGGCAGATTAACCGCTAACCGCAGCATGGGAAACTTTGCGACCGGCATTCACATCAGTTACAGATATAACGGTAAGTTAAGCGTTGGAGAAAATGCGGTAAAGATAAATAAGCTTATGAAGAAAAGGCTTGCAGATCCCAGGGTGAAGTATAGCGTTCTTCATTTTATCGGAGAGATAGATCCGGCACTTATCGACACGTTAAGTCTTGAGGCGGTCGGTGCATATCATACACGCGATACGGCAAGATTTGCTGACATAATGAATTACGGTCAGAACGTAAAGAAAAAAGATCTGAGTATTACTAATCTCATGAGGTCCGAGATAAGGACAGAATTCGGCAACTTCAGGATTTCAGATATAGCATTTGTTCCTCCTGTAGTATCATACGGTAAGAATCTTATAGGTATCATTACCGTTAACGATAAGATGATCATTACACATCATGTGTTGGAAGATCGTAAGAGAATCGGATATGCAGTAAAGTGCCTTTTTTGGCAACTTAGAACATGCAAACGGCAACTCATGTAATGATGTATTGAATGCCCTTTTGGACTTTGTTAGTTTGGTGCCAACAAAGTTCAAAGGAGTTTAGTTATGATCAGAGCAAATGGAATATGCAAGAGCTTTGCAGGGAAGCAGGTCCTTTCCGGTATTGATCTCGATATAAAACCGGGTACTATTTTCGGACTGCTCGGACCTTCCGGAGCTGGCAAGACGACACTAATTAAGATCCTTACTGACCAGTTAGCGTTTGACAGCGGTGATGTCAGTGTTCTCGGAAAAGATGTCAGGACACTTACCGGAGCCGACAAAAAGCAGATCGGTATCATGATGGATAACCACGGAGTCTATGAGCGTATGTCATGCATCGATAACCTCAGGATATTTGCAGATATCTATCAGATCGATAAGTCAAAAGCAATGACGGCTCTGACACAGGTCGGACTTGGCGACAGCGCTAAAAAGCCTGCGATGAAACTATCCAAGGGCATGCGGGCAAGACTCCAGCTTGCAAGGGTCCTCATGATCTCGCCGAAGTTATTGTTTCTTGATGAACCCACGAGCGGCCTGGATCCTATGACGATGAAATACATCCATAAGCTGATCTCGGACTGCAAAGCTTCCGGATGCACTATATTCCTTACGACACACAACATGGAAGAAGCAGCTGTTCTTTGTGATGAAGTCGCGCTGCTTAATGAAGGAAAGATCGTTGACAGAGGCGCGCCGGAAGAACTCTGCAGAAGATATAACCACCAGAAGACGATAAATATCCATCTTACGTCGGGTGAGGACATTGAGCTTCCTCATTGTGATGAATCGGCTGCAAAGATAATGAGTCTTATGTCTCAGGGCAGGATCGAGACGATCCATTCATCAGAGCCGACTTTGGAGAGTGTATTTCTCGAACTTACCGGCAGAAGACTTGAGTCAGATGAGGAGGTCAGGTATGCATAACATTGGTGTGATAATCAAAAAGCAGCTAAAGGATACATTGAAGAACAAAACCGTACTTATCCAGTTTGTGATGTTTCCTGTGCTGACACTAATTTTCGAAAATGCGATAAACATTCCCGATATGCCTGAATTGTTCTTTACAAAACTTTTCTCGGTAATGTATATGGGTATGGCGCCGCTCGTGGCAGTCGCATCGGTCATTGCAGAAGAGAAGGAGAAGAATACTCTCCGCGTTCTTACGATGGCGAATGTAAAAGCCTGGGAATATCTTGCTGGCATCGGGATCTATGTCTGGACGATCTGCATGGCAGGTGCGGGAGTAATGGCAACTACGCTTTCTTCAGGAGACATTCCTTTCTATCTTGGCGTAATGGCAGCAGGATTTATAATCTCGATCGCGATCGGCGCGTGCATCGGTATCATCGCATCTAACCAGATGGCCGCAACATCTTTGTCACTTCCGGTAATGCTCATATTTTCATTTATGCCTATGCTTGCAATGTTCAATGATAAAATAGAAAAGATAGCCGGGATCTTTTACACGCAGCAGATCCGTGAACTTCTCGGCAATATGACTTTTGACGGGATAAAGACTGAGACCATGCTTGTTGTTGCAGTAAACGCGCTTCTGGCACTCTCGCTCTTCTTCGCAGCCTTCAAAAGAAAAGGACTTGAATAATGAAGATCAATCTGGACATTGACGGCAAATATGACGACACAGAGGTCATCATAAGAGCACCGCATCTGAATAACGACATTGAGAGAATGGTCGCGATGATGCGCATGATCGACATGCAGATAGCTGTCCGTAAAGATAACGAGACTTATCTGCTCGAGACTGAGAAAATCCTTTATATCGAAGCAGTCGACAGGAAGACGTTCGTTTATACGAATTCCGAAAACTACGAGTCAGAATTAAAGCTCTATGAGATCGAACAGGAACTCATAGAGCGTGACTTCCTGAGGATCAGTAAGAACAGCATAGTCAATCTGCGCAAGATAAAGAGCTTAAAGACTGATGTAAACCGCAAGATCAGGATAACTTTGCAAAACGGCGAGCAGATCGTAGTGTCGCGCATGTATTCTGATGAACTTAGAAAGAAGCTGGGGTTAAGGTAATGGAAGATAAAAAGACCGTTTTTAACTATATAGGACAGATGTTTTCGATATACGGAGTAATGATCATGATTTTCATAGTCATCAACCTGATCATCGGAAATGAGGCTGGAAGCGTATCGACATTGTTCTCTTTAGGCTCTTCCGGTTTGTCAACAGCCACTTTGCTGGAACTGTTCCTGCTCGTCCTGATCGTTACGGCAGCACAGAATATTTTCCTTACGGATATTCTTATTAAAAACCTGGCGCTTATTGTCAGAAATATCCTGTTCTTTGCAACGATACTGATCGCAATAACCGCTTTTGCCGTTGTGTTCGGATGGTTCCCTCTGGATAATGTGGCAGCCTGGATCGGCTTTATTGTATCTTTTACTCTATGCGCAGCTGTCAGTGCATTCCTCATGCGCCTCGAAGAAAACGCCGAGAACAAAAAGATGCAGGAAGCGCTGAATAAGTATAAGAAGTGACAGCGTGCTCTGCAAATAATTGTATAATATCTTGTAACTCATTAAGAACGGCGGTAGTGATATTTGTCTGATCAATTTGTAGTAAATATCGAAGGCGAAAACATCGTGCCTGAAGATCTCGGGCGCGACGGCCTTAAGCTTTTGCAGCACAAAGACTGTTACAAGCTCGATACGGCCAGCGTTCTTTTGGCGTGGTTTGCATCATCGTTCGTCCGCAACGGTAAGCCGTGTGAGATGCTGGAATTGGGGAGCGGAACAGGCGGTGTGTCGCTTCTTGTTTCTGCCAGATCAAAAAAAGCGCACATCGACGGTGTCGAGCTGGTTGAACTTGCGTATAAGGTCTTCTGCGAAAACATAAAACTCAACAGACTTGAAGAACGCATCGCAGCATATAATTGTGACTTGCGCGAACTTCCGTCAGAGATAAAGAACAAAGCTTACGACGTAGTCTTTATGAATCCGCCTTTCTATGATGGCACAAAGGGTTCAGTCACCGATACAAGCGTTAAATCTCTTCATGAGTCGACGGCAAGATTCTCTTTGCAGGGCGGCCTTGAAGATTTTGTCCGCGTGCAGTCCCTTAGGACGAGGACGAGCGGCGGCTATGCAGTTATGTGCATCAGTCCTGACAGGGTGCCTGAATGCTTTGCGCTTTATGAGAAATATAAGATCACGCCCGTGCGTCTTTTAACAGTTCATGCAAATGCATCAAAAGATGCTTTCCTTGCCTTGATAGCAGGGAAGAAAGGGTCACCCAACGCTGAATTTAAAGTCCTGCCGCCTCTGTTTATCAATGAGGAAGGCTCTTCGGCCCTGACTTCAAGAGCGGCACAAATATATGAGGAGGAACACTCAGATTGCTTTATCTAGTTGGAACACCTATTGGAAATCTTGATGATATGTCGCCCAGAGCATGCGAAGTGCTTAAGAGCGTTGATGTTATTGCGTGCGAGGATACAAGAGTAACAGGTATTCTTCTCTCCCAGCTCGGTATAACGGGCAAGCGCCTGATCGCTTACCACGAGCACAACAAGGCTGCCAGCGGCAACGGCATCATGGACCTTTTGAAGCAGGGCCTCAATGTCGCCGAAGTGTCCGATGCCGGCATGCCCGCGATCAGCGATCCCGGTGCAGATCTGGCATCACTTGCTGCTTTAAACGGTATTGAGGTATCGGTTATCCCGGGGCCGTCAGCTGTTACAGCTGCTTTGAGCATTTCAGGACTTGATACAAGATATTTTCACTTCGAAGGGTTCCTGCCCTCTGAAGGATCCAAGAGAAGAGAACGTCTTAAGGCTTTGACGCTGATAGGGGAGACCATTGTTCTTTACGAAGCTCCACATCGCCTGAAGAAACTTCTTGATGAACTGGTTGAAACAGGTTTTGCTGGCAGCCGTATCGCTTTGTGCCGCGAGCTTACAAAGAAATATGAAGAAGTTCTCAGGATGACGGTCTCTGAAGCTGTGGAGTATTACAAGACAAACGAACCGAGAGGCGAATTCTGCATCTGCGTTGAACCCTTAGAACAGAAGACCATGGTTGCGGCAGGAGACGGGGCAGAGCTTATCGCTCTCTTGAAAGCAAAGGGTATGTCTTCCAAGGATATTGCTTCTGTTGTATCGGAATACACGGGAATGAACAAGAAAGAGGCTTATAAGATCGCATCTGAAAGCTGAGTTTATAGCACCTGCTGCGCAATTAGCCGTCAAGGGACGCTGGCGCTTGAACCCTTGACTGCATGCTTGCAGGTGCTTATTTGTGTTCAAGGCGGGTTTAAGCCCGCCTTTTATCAAAGATAACAGGCCTATCTGTAGTTTTTTTCGATGAAGTCATCAAGGACTTTCACATCTAGAGGACATTCTGCTGACTCAAAGGTGTAGAAAAGCTTGTCCCCTTGAAATATTCCGCTTCGCGTATATTTGATAGCTCGTTCGGGTATTTCTTTGGTGTATTCAGGATCAGACATTTTCCCGCAATGCTCATGGTAGAGTACTTTACGGTCACTTATCCTGAGAATAGTGAAATCTGGGTGAATGATTTCTTTTCCTACCTTGAGTGGGCATTCGTATTTGTAGGGAATTCCCTTGGCATATAGTCTGTCCGCTATTATGACTTCAGATTTTGACCTGACGCGTTCGCCCTTAAGCGTATAGTATTCAGGCGCACCCTTTTTGAAAGGTTTGGGTTTGAAGGGCTCTGCCTGCCATTTAGCTGCATACTGTTCGTCATCCGGAACAAGTGGGATGGCGTGTTTCTTAAGTTCTGAAGGAAGATCATCATAAACATTTTCCATTCTTGTCCGGGGATAGAGTTTAATTGTCTTGCTTAGTGCTTCAGCCTCTTGCTTTGCGGCTTTTTGGACCAACTTCAGATACTTTTTCTGAACCAGGCTTTTAATTAGACTCTGGTCTTTCTTGCTCAGGTATTTGGTTTTCTGATTGCCTTTGTAATATATGAAATGTGATGTCCCGTTATGGTGTTTAATCAAAATGCTTCCTTCAGGCAGGGAGGCAATCTTTTCGGCAAGTCTGTCAATCGTTCTGGAAAGCAATGCTTTTCGACTTTTAATAGCATCCAGCATATTCAGTTGCCTCCTTTAGTAACATCATATGAAGTAGTTTGCGGTTTGTGCGCATGAATTCACTGAAAATGAAAAAAAGGGCCTGAATTTGAGACTTTTGGGCAAAAATTGAGACTGGGTTTTGTTTGAAATACTGTGGTATACCATTTTTCTGTTTTTCAAGGAAATTGGTATACTTTTTCGCGGTTTTATAGTCTATTTTGCGAAAAAAAGAGCATTTTGGCATATTTTGCGTGTCAGGAAGTTGGGCATTCAGCCCTATTCTTGAAAACTCGCGGTTAAATAACTATAATCATTTAGTTACGCGCTCCTATTAGTAATATACGCGCGAGGAGGAACATCATGGCTGATAAAAAGACATTCTACATCACGACACCGATCTACTATCCGTCGGGCAATCCGCATATCGGACACTGCTATTCGACTCTTGCATGCGATGCAATCGCAAGAATGAAGCGAATGCAGGGCTATGATGTAATGTTCTCCACAGGTACAGATGAGCACGGCCAGAAGATCGAGAAGAAGGCTCAGGAAATGGGCATCACTCCCAAGGTCTATGTTGACGGGATCGTTGCTAACTTCAAAAAGCTTTGGGCAACACTCGGAATCAAGTATGACAGATTCGTCAGAACTACTGATGATTACCATATCAAGACCGTACAGAACATGTTCGAAAAGCTCTACAATGACGGCTATATCTACAAGGGTGAGTACAGGGGCAAGTATTGCACACCCTGTGAGTCTTTCTGGACAGAAAGCCAGCTTGTTGACGGCAAGTGCCCTGACTGCGGAAGAGAAGTAACAGAGGCTTCAGAGGAAGCTTACTTCTTCAAGCTTTCAGAATTCGGCCCCAGGCTTAAGGAACTGCTCCTTGATCCCGAGAAGAATTTCCTCGAGCCCAAGTCCAGAGTTAACGAGATGATCAATAACTTCATCGAGCCCGGTCTTCAGGATCTCTGCGTATCCAGAACGAGCGTAAAGTGGGGAATTCCCGTTACCATTGATGAAGGTCACTACGTTTATGTCTGGATGGATGCACTTACAAACTATATCTCGCTCCTGGGCTTCATGAATGATACTTACAACGATTATGAGAAGTACTGGCCTGCTGATGCACATGTAATGGCTAAGGAGATCGTAAGATTCCACTCACTTATCTGGCCTGCATTCCTTATGGCATTGGGCGAGCCCCTTCCTAAGAAGGTTTATGGCCACGGCTGGATCACATTTGACGGCGGCAAGATGAGTAAGTCAAAGGGCAACGTAATAGATCCTTTCGTACTTTGCGAGAGATACGGCGTTGATGCTCTGAGATATCACCTCTTAAGAGAGATGGTATTCGGTTCTGACTGCCCTTATTCAAATGAGCAGATGTTCTCAAGGATCAACTCAGATCTTGCAAACGATCTCGGTAACCTTGTATCAAGAACAGTTGCAATGGCTGTCAAGTATTTTGACGGCACGCTTCCTGAAGAGAAGGAATTTACAGATGCTGATAACGAGCTTTTAGAGCAGCTTGACGCCCTTCCTGATTTTGTTTCGGAGACTTTTGAGACGATGCGCTTCTCAGAAGGCCTTGCTAAGATCTTCAGCGTTATCGCAAGAGCAAACAAGTATATTGACGAGAACGAGCCCTGGAAGCTTGCAAAGGATGATTCTTCCAAGCCCAGACTTGCTGCAGTTCTTTACAATCTCCTTGATGCGATCAGACGTGTTGCGATCCTTTTAGAGCCCGTAATGCCTCATACATCTCCTAAGATCTATGAGCAGATCGGCGCTGATGCTTCCAACACAACATGGGAGTCAACAAAGGTAAGACATGCTCTTGCTTCTAACGTAACGGTTACTAAGGGTGACGTTCTCTTCCCGAGAATCGATATCGATAAGGAGATCGATGAGCTCAACAAGCTTTTCCCTGCTGAAGAAGAGAAGGGTAAGGATCTTGAGCCTTTGAAGCCCCTCACAAAGTTCGATAATTTCGCTGCTTTGGATCTGAGAGCCGTAAAGGTACTCGAGTGTGAAAAGGTTCCCAAGTCAGATAAGCTCTTAAAGTTCAAGGTTGATGACGGTTTCGGCGAGAGACAGGTCCTTTCGGGTATTGCCAAGTACTACAAGCCTGAAGATCTTATCGGCAAGACACTTGCGATGATCGTTAACTTAGAGCCCAGAAAGATGATGGGATATGAGAGCAACGGCATGATCCTCTCCGTTAAGTACGGTGACGGCTACCGTGTTGTCGAATTCGACGATACTGTATTGCCCGGTTCTGATATTTCATAACGAGCCGTGAGAGAGCCCGTCTATTACAGCGGAAGCGCCGAGTTCTTTGATACTCACGCGCATATCTATGACAGAAAATATGCAGACTGTAACACTTCTGTGGAAGATATCCTGCAAAGATGCAGGGCTTCCGGTGTTACAAGTATGCTTATTCCCGCTGACAGTGAAGAGACTTCAAGACTTGCTATAGAACTGGCTGTTAAGTATGACGGTTTTGAAGGTATGAAGCTGTATTCTTCGTGCGGCGTTCATCCGCATGAGGCAAAGACTTATACAGAGGATACTGAGAAGTATTTAAGAGAATGCCTCGAACACCGTGAAGAGAAGAAGATCAGGGCTTTGGGCGAAATAGGGCTTGACTATTACTATGATCTTTCCGAGAGAAGCGTTCAGCGTGAAGTTTTCGAGAAGCAGCTCATTATTGCAAAAGAATACGATGTGCCGTTCATACTCCACGAGAGAGATGCCACGGGTGACTGCCTGGACATCCTCAGACGCTTTTACAAGGAGGGGAGACTGAGAAGCCTTCCCGGAGTATGCCACTGCTGCTCTTGCTCGCTTGAGGCCTCACAGGAGCTTATTAAGATGGGTTTCTATCTTGGCTTTGACGGACCGCTGACTTTTAAGAACAATAAAAAGACGCCCGAGGTGGCTCTTAATACGCCATGGGACAGGATAGTCATTGAGACTGACAGTCCTTATCTGACGCCTGAGCCTAACAGGGGACTTATAAATGAGCCCTGCCATGTACCTTACGTATGCGCAAAGCTTGCGGAGATAAAGGGCGTAACTATTGATGAAGCGGCACAAATAACCTATGATAACGGCAATAAGCTATATGGAGTGAATTAGTATGGATAAAAAGAAAACGGATTTGATCCTGATTGTTATCACGGTAATCCTTGTAGGTGTTCTTATCGGAGGATTTATTTACGACAGGAACAGCGCTTTGCTTGCCAGGACGAATTATTTCTCTATCAATGAGGATTCGAACCTTGAGATCGATAAGATGGAAAAGGCAGGCTTCCTTTATATGCGCGCCGGTTATCAGGCAAGGTTGAGAATCAAGAATGGCGCTGCAGACCAGTATATCATCAAGATTGCCCAGACATACGGCGGACAGGGCCAGATGTTCGATTATACCCAGTATAAAGGCTACGAAGCAGATGCACTGAATAATGTAAGCATTAAGCCTAATCCGCGTTCTGATTCATTCATATGGGTACTGGGAGTTCCTTTAAGCGCGACATCTACAGAGAACATCGTATATGTAGTTACGGTTGAAGGTGAAGGCGAAGCATACATTTACTTGTACTATTCGAGAAGATAATTACGAAAGAACTTTATAAAGAACAGCTTTTGGTGAATACCAAAGGCTGTTTTTATTTGATTACATTCGAAAACCTTTGCCGTAGAATAGTTCTGCCGAGGGTAATAACCTCTGAACCCCCTTTGTTTTCGGGCCTTTCAAATAAAGTTTGATAATTCTGAAAATAGTTATTGACATATCTTCAGTATTTGTTTTATAATTCATTCGCGCTTTGAATAAAGGTGTGGCTAACGGAAGCTTAGCTCAGCTGGGAGAGCATCTGCCTTACAAGCAGAGGGTCACAGGTTCGAGCCCTGTAGTTTCCACCAATGGTACGGCG